>Ga0098051_1000010_pt1 | contig 69414 bp, 56 predicted proteins | sample 14BtaG_FD_77069 | JGI IMG/M metagenome (GOLD analysis project Ga0098051, IMG submission 77069) | Marine viral communities from the Subarctic Pacific Ocean - 14B_ETSP_OMZ_AT15311_CsCl metaG | ecosystem: Environmental > Aquatic > Marine > Oceanic | place: Pacific Ocean | collected 2015-01-18 | reverse complement strand
TAACTATGCTAAGTTTTGTTCAATAATTTTCTTACGAATAAAACTATCTTTGTTTGTTAGCAATTTATACAAAAAGTCTTGATGTTCTTTAGTACTAGTCAAGTCATTTACTGTGTCCCAGTTAAGTTCTTGTATAGCAGACTCTTTCAAATCATCAATTTGTTCTTGATAAGGATCAACTTCATCCTTCTTTGCCTGTAAAGCAATCTTTAAGTTCTCAACATTGTGTTGATGCTCATATGCTTCTTTGGCATTTTCATAAAATGTATTAGGCTTACTTTCAATGTCGCCTAGTTCTTCAATCTTCTTAAGAACTTTATCAAACTTACCAGCAATCTCAATTAGGTATGTATGTGCATCACCATAATCACTTTGCAGTTTGTCTTTAAGTTCTTCTAACTTTTCATCGTGCAAGTCTTGTCCACAAGCATAACACTTTGCATGTTCCAAGTCATCTAATTCTTTACCAGACTTTTTCATGTTCTTGTCAGCTTGTTCTAATGCACGTTCAATAGTTGATCTTTCTTTGATCAAGTTAGTATGCTTGGCTGTTTTTGTTGACCAAGTACTTAACAACTCATGTGCTTCTAGTTCTGAATCAATATCTAATTTTTCTAAGTCTTTAATTGCTTTGTCAAGTCTATCACAGTCTTGTTTGTTTTGAGAGATCCATGCTTTGCGTCTTGTACGTAATCTATCAATATTTTCTGTAATTTTTTCGTTACTTGCTGTTACTGCCGTAAGTCTAGCAGTTTCTTCGGTAAGCTGATCCTTAACCATCTTAGTTTGTTCTCTAAGTTTGTCAGCTTTTTCACTTAATATAGTAATACCTAACAGTTGTTCAATGATAGCACGTTGATCGTTGCTCTTTAATGACAAAAAAGGCTCTGTATATGTGTTAAGTGCAAGGATATGCTTAAACATATCATGGCTCATACCAAGAAGTGCGTTAATATCCTCTTGTGTCTTGCGACTATCGCCTTGACTTTCGTCTGTAATCTCTTGATCATTGCCATCAATGCTAAATTTTAACAAATTAGGTTTGCGTCCACGTTCAATATGATAATTTCTACCATCTTTTTCAAACGTAAGTGTTACTAACATCGCTTTGTTATTTGTTTTGTTAACTAAATTGTCTTTGCGAATGTTAGTTAGTGCTTGGCCGTACAGGGCGTAGGATAATGCATTAATTATCGTAGTTTTACCTGTACCGTTACGGGAACCAGAATCGTCACCTCCTTGATCTAAGTTTTCACCAAGCACTAACGTTAGTTGTTCTCTGTCGAAATCAACTCCTTGTGTAGCATTACCTACACTCATAAAATTCTTAACTGTTAATTCTTTAATTTTAATCATCTCTACCTAGATCCCTATATATGTCTAACAGTTTTTTCCTATCAAAGCTGTCTGAGTCGATTGCTTCAATCTCTTTAGCTACAATCTCATCAACACTTTCAAACTGTGCAATATCGATCTCACTGTTAATCTCGTCATCTTTAGTACTAGGAATAAGTGTAATTTCTCTACATTCATATTCTTTAATAAATGTTTCCTTAATAAAACTTGCTTCTTCGTAACTAATAGGTAAGTCTAGTGTAACTCTCAAATACATCTTAGGTTTAATAATTGTATCTTTTTCATCTAGTAGTTTACTAAGTTTAACTGTTCGATACTTAGGACAGTTCCACCAGTTAATATACTGTGGTTCACCGCCGTGTTCTAAAATCATCATACCACGTTCATCATCCCATGCGTCTGCATAGTTGTGTGGTAATGCATTACCAATATAATGTACAGGACCTTTTACTTGTCGCTTGTGAAAGTGTCCACTGAACACATATTCTTGATTCTTAAAGTGTTCTGCTTTAAGTTCTCCGTGGTCTGGCATCTGTACCATAGCGTTCATATAGAAGCTAGGTAATTCAAAGTGTCCAAACACGTATTTGCTTTTTAATTTACTAATCTTTTTCCATTCATCACCAACTAGCCATGGGACTAGTGTGCTATCACCAATGGTCATTATTTCATTAACCATTGTAATGCCTTCAATGTGCTTACCAAAAGCAACTGAATTCAAATCTCGTTTGTCTTTATAATATAAATCATGGTTACCAGGGAAGAAATAAAACTTTTCAAATGCCTTACCAAGTTTTTCCAATGCTCGAAGTGTAGCATCAAGTGTAGTGATGTTCAAACTGTTTCTATTATGATGCCAGTCGCCCATAAAGATACCAGTCTCACAGCCGTTAGCTTGAGCTTGTTCAATATACCAATCTACGAATTCTTCGCAGTCGTCATTGTGTGTTTTAGAATTGGACTTGAGTCCAAAGTGTATGTCTGTAAAGACAGCCGCCTTTTTAAACAAAATTATACCTCACGATTTATACTTTATTGTACAACATATAGTTTTCACTGTCAACCTATTTTTTAACAGGAGTGGACTTAGCTACTGCGTTCTTTCGATTGTGTTCTTCTAGTTGAGCTTCCCACTGACCTTGATTCTGTCTAGTAAAGGAAGGATTCATATTATTCATTTCTAATATATCATCACGAATGTTTTGATTACGTTTTTCAATGTTAATAATTCTAACAAAACTATTTGTAACAGCGGCAGTATAATATGCAAAAGGATTATTTGACTTTGACTCGTCAAATTGTAAACCTATCTGTGTTAATTGTAAAATTGCTTGTCCACGCATTTCGTCATTGTAAGTATAACCTCTTACATTACCACGTGTAGCATATCGTTCACACAACTTCATCCACATCAAAGCAAGTTTATTAGTTGCTTGTCCGCCTCTCAAACTAAAGTGTCCATTCGCCATTCCGCCTTCCCAATGACTCTTACCTACAAGCTCTAATTCGTCTTTGTCATTAAACCTGTAGTGTACAAATGGGGGAAAGTTTAATTTTACCTTTGTATCTGCTATCGTTTTAGGATTTTTCTTCCTACCTTTTTCTTCCGGAATGTGATCATACGTCATAACACGGAAAATTAAGTCTGTTTTAGCTATTTTTCGGTAGTCTATTTCTGTATCAGCCTGTTTAATCTTCTCGCCAGCCGCTTTCCTTCGGGTGTATTCGTCAAAACCAATGCGTTTCGCCTGGTTTCTTTTTGCTTCTGCTATAGTTCTGATGTTAATTTTTGCAACATCAGGCAAAATAATATCAAATTGAGCATAACTGTCGTCTGTAAAACTACTGTATGTACTTTTAGACTTATGTATCTCAGAAAGCAGGTCTCTGTTGTTTAAGTAATTTACTTTTCTCATGTAAGAATTCTCCGTATTAAAGTTCTATTATAAACTACGTAGATAATAAAGTCAACTAAATAATGTAAAGGAGATCGCCAAATGTCATCATTTGATTTTGCAAAACTAGGAAACAGTATTAAAAACGGGGTGAGTGATTTTACAAGTAACCTGACAGGTGCAGTAGAAGATGCGGCCAATGCTGTGTCTGATTTTGTAAATGTAGATGGATTTGCGAAAAACACTAGATCTAAAAATTTACCAAATGGTGCTAACAAAGCACTTGGCGGAACCCAATCAGCAACAGTTGGTTTTAAGAAACCAGTTAACCGAGATTGGCGTGTTAGATTAAGTGTTCCTAATGTAGCAAGTTTCAAAGCATCTCCGTTGTTAAGTCCATTAAAACAAACCAATGGGTTAGTTTTTCCGTTTACCCCTACAATTATTGTAGCACACTCGGCAAACTATCAGGCAATAGCCCCTACACATACTAATTATCCGTATTTTGCTTACCAGAACTCACAAGTGGATCAACTTGTTATTACAGGTGACTTTTTTGTACAAAATGGTGTAGAAGCAGAGTATTGGGTAGCGGCATTGCATTATCTACGTTCAGCAACTAAAATGTTTTATGGAGGCGAAGCTGAAACATTAGGTGCTCCGCCACCAGTTGTTAAACTTAACGGCTATGGTGATTTTATTTTTAATGATGTACCAGTTGTAATAACAAACTTTACAGTTGACTTACCACAAGATGTTGACTATATTGCAACAGGATTAAATGAAATGTCAGTAGAAAAAAGTGTATCAGGAGCCGCTGGGCAAGTAGTAACTGAAAAACGAGATAGCGTAAGTTGGGCACCAACACAAAGTTTAATAACAGTTACAGTACAGCCAATTTACAGCAGACGTGAGATTGAAACGTTCAGTTTACAAAATTATGTTAACGGTGAATATATTAAAAATGGCGGAGGATTTATTTAATGGCAGTTTATAGCCAATCAAGCCCGTGGCACAACACGCCTGAAAATGAAAGTGGCGAACATATGGATCTATTAAGGATTCGTACAGTACCTGCTTCTGCAGATGACGCACTTTATGAGGTAGAACCTCAATACAATCATCGTCCAGATTTATTAGCGTATGACCTTTACGGTTCACCAAAACTATGGTGGGTATTTGCACAACGCAATATGGATATTATTAAAGATCCTATTTACGATTTAAAAGTAGGAACTAAAATTTATCTTCCAAAGGCATCAGATATCTCAGCAAGATTAGGAGCCTAATTTATGGCATTTAGTGATCTATTACCTGAGACGCAACAGGAATTAAAAAAACTTCAAGAAACAAAAGAAAAGTTTGAAAAGCAAGTATTAGATCTTGAAGGTGGCCCTGCAGATTCATTAGACGATAATCAATATCCTCCAGGAAGAGGACCAAGCAAAGAAACTATTGCCGCAAATAATCGCAAAAGGCAACAAGATTTAAAGGGTGCTAAAAAATCACTTTCAACAGTAAACCAAGCTATAGCAAGAATACAACGTATTGGTAATATTGAAAGAACTATATTCCCAAATGAACTAGAAGAATTTAATTCAGTAAATCATATGTTTGGTTTATACTGCTTAACCACTGACGAAATACTAGACCCTGACGCTACATATATGGGACCGCAAGCCGAACCAGAAGTAGTTATTATTAAAAGTGGTGGCGGAACTAGAAACATGGGCGAACGCAAAGCTCAAACTATGTTAGAAAAAAGTGGCGGCAGAGTTGAATACTTTATGGATGATGTTGTTATTGAATCTGTAATAGGATATAACAGCGACACTCGTGCAATGCAAATGCACAAAGGTGGATTTACAGTAACAGAACCTTATAGTATGGGTCAGTTTCTTGAAACACTACAAGTTGCGGCAGTTATGGCAGGACATTTAACTTATACGTTTGCAACATTTTTACTAACAATAGAGTTTGTAGGATATACTGCTGATAATCAAATGAAGCGTCTTGGAAAACGTATGATTCCAATTAGAATAACTGATTCAACAATGTCTGTTACTGCATCAGGTACAGTTTATGAAACAACATTTATTTCTGCAAATTCTAGTGCTAACAGTGATTCGGTGCAAAAAATTCCATCAGACATGCAAATTGTTGGAGGAGATCTTCAAGAAGTATTACAAAGCGGAATACAAAGTTTAACTACTGTTCTTAACACTAATTTATTAAAACGTGAAAAAGGTAACAAAAAAGAATTTGCCGATCAGTACATTGTATTGTTTCCGCCTGCTGATGCTTTAGAAAGTAGAAAACTAGCTACTAAAAAAGAAGATGATGCTACAGTAAACGACTTAACTGATAAAGAACGAGTTGAAACACTAACAGGAGAATCGCAAAGTACACAAGTAATTGACTACGAATCGTTCTTAAAAAAGATTGCAGGAGTTTCAGTAAAACGATCAGACCTTGGAGAAGCTATTGTATCGCAAAGTTTAGCAACTGGAAATATAAATCCAATTGGAACATCAAGACTAGTCACTGATAAATTACAAAACGGTAGTACACAAAGTGCCGGAATGGATAAAGTTTACGATCAAACGAAAGATGTCTACGAACAAAAAGCAAATTATATACCGGAAGACAAACGTGCCTTTAAATTTGAAAAAGGTACAAAAATTAATAATATTATTGAAGAACTAGTTTTATCAAGTGAATATGGTAAACAATTATTAGACCAAAAATTAGTTGACGGCTTCCGTCCTTGGTTTAGTATATTACCAATGGTGTTTCAAGTTCCTGTAAAAGAAGTAGAAGCAAGTAAGGGACGTCCACCATTTATCTATATCTTCAAAGTAATACCATATGAAGTACATGCTAGTACTTGGATGGGTCCAGGAGATGTAGCACCAGACACTCCGATAGATCATATTGCTAAAGAATATAATTATTTGTACACAGGTAAAAACAAAAATGTATTAGAATTTGATCTAACGTTCAACAATAGATATTTAACACCAGTTCCAAGAGATGGTAGTGCAGACACAGAAACTGCACAGAATATTGGTGCAAGTGCAACAGCTAATAATGAAGATAAATCAGGAACAATAAAAAACAGCGAAGGTGACGCTGAGCCTAAACTGTCTCCGTTAAAATCAGTTATTGAATCTGACATTGAAATTATTACATCAGGTATGAGAGGTGTACCTTCTGATGCTAAAGAAGTAATTGCACGTACTTTCCATAAAGCATTGGTATACAGTATGGTGGATCTAGTAAAAGTTGAATTACAAATAATGGGAGATCCTTATTACATAAGTGACAGTGGTACAGGAAACTATATGTCAGCACAAGGTGCAACTTGGTTTGCAGATGAAAATGGACATATTGACCATGTACGTAGTCAGCAATTTATTGAGTTGAATTTTAAAACACCATATGATTATAGTCCAACATCAAGTACAATAGAATTTCCAGTAACAAAGGATGACAGTGGAGTTAAAATTAGACAATTTAGTGGGTTATATAAAGTAACGTATGTTAAGTCTGAATTTAATCAAGGTAAGTTTATACAAACACTATCATTGTTAAGAATGAATACACAAACAGAATTAGATTACAAAAAAGAAAAAGCGGCACAAGAAGGACCAGGACCAGTTGATGATGCCGGCGATGGTATAACAAACAACTATCCGGGAGGGTTTATGGCATGATGAATCCATTACTAGATAAAGTATCAAAAGATAACGTCCCAATAATGATGCCAGGGCCTTACCTTGCTAAGGTAGTGAGCTTTATTGATTCAGAATACATGGGTACTTTACAAGTGCAGTTATTAAAAACTACAACAACGGGTAACCCAAACTTTGCTGGCGGGTCAATGTACCAAGCAAAATACTTGTCACCGTTTACAGGACAAACTCCAAGAAATGGAGTAACAGCAAATGACGGTTATAGAGATAGCCAACAAGCATATGGTATGTGGATGATTCCACCAGACATTGGAACGCAGGTTCTTATAATTTTTGCAGAAGGTAACCCAAATATGTGTTACTGGTTAGGCTGTGTTCAAGATAGGTATATGAATTTTTCTGTACCGGGAAATGCCGCAACGTCATTTACTAAAAAAGTTGACGCTGAAGGTAACGACTTAATTGACGAAAAAATGAAACCTGCTAAATTGCCGGTTAGTGAATATAATAAAGTAACTGAAACAGGACTTGCACAAGATCCTACAAAGTTTGAAAAACCACACCAAAAAGAATTTGTAAATGGCTTAGTTGAATCAGGATTAATATTTGACGAAACAAGAGGAATTACAACGTCAAGTGCAAGACGTGAAGTACCAAGTGCAGTCTTTGGATTTAATACACCAGGACCTATTGATAAACGTCCAGGTGCTCCTAAATCAAGAATAGGTACTAACGAAGAATTTGTTGATGTTTACAAGTCAAGACTTGGCGGAACTTCTCTTGTAGCAGATGACGGCGACGATAAATTTTTAAGAAAAACAACAGCAGACAAAGGTCCACCAGAGTATGCTGATGTAATGGAAAATGAAACAGACGGTAAAAGAGAATTACCACACAACGAATTATTCCGTGTGCGTACTAGAACAGGACACCAAATACTTTTACACAACACAGAAGATTTAATCTACATAGCCAATGCTAGAGGTACTGCTTGGCTTGAGATGACAAGCGATGGTAAGATTGACATTTATGCTGAAGATAGTATTAGTATGTTTAGTGCTAATGATTTTAATTTTACAGCAAATCGTAATGTTACTATTGAAGCTGGTGCAAATTTATACTTAAAAGCAAGTGACAATTATGGCGGTAGTTCAAAGCCAGGCGGCAAAATACAAATAGAATCTTCCGCTGATACAAATATTTTAATTGGTGCTAACGGTAAAATTACAACAGCAACTAACTTTGATCTAAACACAGGTTCTGCAAACAAGTTTACAGCAGGTACAACTACTGATATAAACAGTGGCGGAAACCATACAGAAACAGCACCTAAGATTGACATGAACGGCCCAACAGCCGCAATAGCTGATCAAGTTAGTCCGTTGAACACACATATTAACCCAGGACCATCGTCATTAGGATGGTTAAGCCAGCGTATGCCACAACACGAACCGTGGCCTTGGCATGAAAATTTAAACCCTCAGGCATTTAAACCAGTTGCCACTGATAGGGATAATAATTTTACAACTAAAAATGATGAACCAAATCCTAGTATTCCAGATACATTTAAGAAAACTAGTAAAGCTAACGAATAAAAAGTAAGGTAAATATTGATATGGCAAGCGAATTATATAAAAATATTGTAGTTAACAGCAACGCATCTCCGGCTAACCCAACTTCGACAAATCGTGCTTACAGAGGCCTTAGCACAGTTAACCCGGAAAACGTTAGTAAAACGTTATACGACATTGGTTTAATCAAACAAGACTTGCTTAACCACTTCCATATTAGACAGGGTGAAAAATTAATGAATCCTGAGTTTGGAACAATTATTTGGGACGCAATATTTGAACCACTGACACCGTCAATGGAAGAAGCAATAGCTGAGAACGTTAAAAGAATTGTAAATTCAGATCCAAGAGTTACTGCAAATTCAGTTATTATTGACACATACGAAAGTGGAATTATTATAGATTGTGATTTAACATATTTGCCGTATAATATCAGCGAAAAAATGCGTTTAACGTTTGATGAAAACTCGGGAATGAATTAACTACACACTTAACAGATTACACTAAATAGTATTATACTAAGGAAAGCAAATAAATGGCGGCAACAGATAGACAGAATAGATTATTAATAGCAGAAGATTGGGCTAAAGTATACCAATCTTTCCGTAATGCTGAATTCAAATCATACGATTTCGACAACTTACGTCGAACAATGATTAACTATATACGTCAAAACTATCCAGAAGATTTTAATGACTACATTGAATCAAGTGAATACTTAGCACTAATTGATCTTATCGCTTTCCTAGGTCAAAACGTTGCTTTCCGTGTTGACTTAAATGCTAGAGAAAACTTTTTAGAACTTGCATCACGTAGAGAAAGTGTTCTACGTTTAGCACGTTTACTTTCATATAATCCAAAGCGTAACAAACCAGCTAACGGATTACTTAAAATGGAAAGTGTTTCAACATCAGAAGATATATTAGATAGTAATGGTACAAATCTTTCTAATCAAGGAGTTATTTGGAACGATCCAAGTAATTCAAATTGGAGAGAACAGTTTGAAAGAGTACTTAACGCCGCATTGCCTAACAATTCGCAATTTGGAAAACCAATTAAAAAAGATAAAGTAGAAGGTGTTCCAACAGACCAGTATAGATTTAATGCATCAAACACTGATGTTCCAGTTTATACCTTTAGTAAGAATGTTGATGGAAGAAGTTTACAGTTCCAACTTGTTAGTACTGATGTTGTTGATGGTGTTATTTCAGAAGAAGCACCGCTTCCAGGAAACAGTTTAGGATTTCTTTATAGAGATGATGGTAGAGGACCAGGTTCAACAAACTCAGGATTCTTTACACACTTCCGTCAAGGTACACTTGATAGCGGAATATTTAATATTGACACACCAAGTACTAACCAAACAGTAAGCATTGACGCAACTAATGTTAATAATGATGACGTTTGGCTTTACAAATTAAATTCAATTGGTGCTGAGGATCAGCTATGGACAAAGGTTGATGCAGTTGAAGGCAACAACATTGTTTATAATAGTACAAGAAAAAATCAAAGAAACATTTATGCTGTACTAACAAAAGTACAAGATTCAATTGACATGATCTTTAGTGATGGAACATTTGGTAATCTTCCTAAAGGATCTTTTAAAGCATATTTTAGAACTAGTGCAAATGATTCATTTAATGTTGTTCCTAAAGACTTAACAAATATTTCTGTAACAGTTCCTTATACATCTAAAGCAGGTAATGCTGAAGTATTAAACTTAGTATTTTCTTTAAAGTACACAGTTGATAATTCAAGTATAAGTGAATCAAACGCAAGTATTAAATCAAATGCTCCTTCAACTTACTATACACAAAATAGAATGGTAACTGGTGAAGACTACCAAGTAGCACCGTTAGGAGTTAGCCAAGAAATTATTAAAGTAAAAACTGTTAACAGAACATCTAGTGGTATTAGTAGATATTATGATTTACTTGATGCAACAGGAAAGTATTCAAATACTAGCTTGTTTGGCACAGATGGATTATTATATAAAGAATTAACAGATAGCAAAGAGTCGTTTACTTTTAGTACTAGAACAGATGTTGAAGGTACTATTGAAAATGTAATTACACCAATATTATCAAAAACGTCAGTTATTAATTACTACTTAGATAAGTTTCCTAAAGTATTAGTTACTGACTTACAAGCAAGTTGGTCACAATCATCAACAGCTACAAATTATAGTACAGGTAAGTTTTTAGATTCAGTTAGTTCTACATACCAAGTTGGAACATTTACAGGTAGTGGACTACGTTTTATTGAACCAGGAAGTTTAATTAAATTTGTTGCACCAGTAGGAAAGTATTTTGGTATAGACGGTACACTACAAACAGGAAACGTTTTACCAGCAGGAACAAAAACTTATGCTTGGACTAAAGTTGTATCTGTAGCAGGTGATGGCAGAACTGATAATACTGACGGCAGTGGACCAATTGCATTTAACGATGTAATACCAACAGGTGCAGTACTTTCAGAGATTAGACCAAAGTTTAGTAAAGCACTTGTTACTGATGTTAAAACACAAATCATTGACCAAATTTTTGCATACAAAACATTTGGATTAAGATACGATACTAATTTAAGACAATGGCGTTTAATTACAGAAAACAATTTAGATATTACAAGTAACTTTAGTACAGGTAAAACAGGTGATATTACTAATCAACAATTAGATGCAAGTTGGTTGTTACTATTTGAAACAGACGGAGCTCAGTATACTGTTAGTTACAGAGGTCTAAGATATGTGTTTGAAAGTAATCAAGAAATTAAATTCTTTTACGACAGCGAACAAAAAATTTACGATAATAAAACAGGACAAATTGTTAAAGATAAAATTGAAGTATTATCAATTAACACAGTTCCAGATGCTATTACACCTTTTACTATTGACTATCCTTGGCAAATTACAAAAGAGTATAGAGACCCTGAAGGATATATTGATAGTAAAAAAGTTGAAGTTGGATTCTTTGACAGAGATGACGATTCAGTTGTTGACGACCCGGATACATTTAACGTATTAATTGCACCTGAAACTAATATTAATGATAAATTTGTTTTTCTAAAGAAATACACAACGTCAGATAATATTGAAGATTTTAAATATGTTGATAACGATATTGAAAAAATTACAGTTGTTACTAACGACAGTTTCATTCAAACATCAGGAATGCCAACAGGCAAAATATTTTATGTTGTAAAAACTGATGTATTTAAAAAGTATGATGCAACTACATTACTACTAACACAAACAACAGATTATAAAGCATTTACAGGTAGAGATAAATTAAAGTTCCATTATGTGCATACAGCAGATGATGATGCTCGTATTGATCCAAGCAGTTCTAATATTAATGACTGTTACTTGTTAACAAAAACATATGACACAAACTTTAGACAATACTTAACTGGTGTAACAGCAAGTTTACCTTTACCACCAAGTAGTGATAATTTGTTTAACAGTTATGGTGCTGAAATTAATAAAATTAAGTCAATTAGTGACGAAGTAATTTATCATCCAGTTAAGTACAAAGTACTGTTTGGAGATAAAGCCGAAACTAATATGCAGGCAACATTTAAGATTGTAAAAAACCCAGAGCAAGTTGTTAACGATAATGATATTAAGTCAAAAGTTATTAATGCAATCAATCAATTCTTTGCATTAGAGAACTGGGACTTTGGCGATACTTTTTACTTTACAGAATTAAGCACATACGTAATGAATGCTGTTAGCCCAAACTTAGTAAGTTTAATTATTGTTCCAAAACAAACAGGACAAGCATTTGGTAGTTTGTTTGAAATACGTAGTGAAGCAGATGAAATTTTTATTAGTGGTGCGTCGGTTGATGACGTTCAAGTTATTGATGCCATTACAGCAAGTAGAATACAAGCAACAGGCAATGTTGTAACAGCGTCAAGTACGTCAACAAACAGCGGAATTACAAGTGGCACTACTTACAGTAGTTCATCTTATTAAGGGGATAAGCTAAATGGCTTTTAACGATAATCAATCCGATAATGCTCTTCCAGTAGGAGCAAATCAATCTAAAAGGGCTAGTGTAGATCACTTACCTAAATACTTTAGAACGGATTCGAATAAAAAGTTTCTTAGTGCTACACTCGACCAACTTTTAAATCCAGGTGTTGCTGAAAAAATATCAGCATACTACGGAAGACGTATTGCAAAAGCTAGAGTTGCATCTGATAATTATATCGCAGACGATAATGTTGATAGAGAAAACTATCAATTTGAACCTGCTACTTTAGTTCAAGACGAATTAAACAACGTTACATTTTACAAAGATTATAACGACTTTAAAAATCAAATTAGAGCGTTTAATGGTACAGTTGAAAACGACAGCGTACTAAACAAACAGGAATACTATTCTTGGAACCCACATATTAATTGGGATAAGTTTACTAACTATAGAGAATATTATTGGCTACCAAACGGTCCAATAGGTATTGGTGTTGCAGGACAGGCTAAAGACATTGACAGTACATTTACTGTTACTAGTCAAGACAATCTTGATAATACTGCATATGTATTTTCGCCAGATGGTAAAACACAAAACCCATCATTAAAATTATATAGAGGACAAACATATACATTTGTTCTTAATACTCCGGGCATGCCTTTAACATTTAGAACTGCTAGAAGTTTAGATGCTGAAGTGTTATACACAACTGGAGTTGACGATAGTACACAAACAACTGATGTTGGTACAATTACATTTGAAGTTGATATTAATGCACCGGATACTTTATATTATATTAACGGTAATGACATTAACACAAGCGGCTTAATTAAAATTTATGATATTGTAGAAAATAGTAAAATTGATGTTGAAGCAGAAATTATCGGCAAACAAAGTTATACAATGTCAAACGGACATTCATTATCAAATGGAATGAAAGTATACTTCCAAGGTGATGTAACTCCTGCAAAGTACGCTGAAGGCGAATGGTATGTTGAAGGTGTAGGAGATAAAATTAAATTAGTATCTGACGCAAATGTACAGATACCTGGAACATATTCTACAGACAAACCTGTACCATTTGATTCAGAAGCATTTGATAGAGTACCGTTTAGTAATGCAAATAGTTTTGCAGGTACAAAAGATTACGTTTGTATGAATAGATCAAGTGCTGATTTAAATCCATGGTCAAGATATAATAGATGGACACACAAATCTGTTATTGAAGCTACAGCAACAATCAACGGTATTGTTCCAGAAATTGATCAAGCAAACAGAGCTAAACGACCAATTATTGAATTTAACGAAAATATTAAATTGCATGAGTTTGGTACTGAAGCAAAAGCTAATGTAGATTTAATTGATACATTTACATCTGATGTGTTTAGTACTATTGAAGGTGAATTAGGTTACAACATTGACGGAGTTGATGTTGCAGACGGTATGCGTATTTTGTTTACAGGTGATCCTGATACAAGAGTTAAAGGCAAAATTTATAAAGTAAACTTTATTACACATAACAATGTTAGACAAATTAGTTTAGTTGAAGAAGCTGACACAACACCATTGTTAAATGAAGTAGTACTAATTGAAGCTGGTAATACTAACAAAGGTAAAATGTGGTATTACAATGGAACTAAGTGGTGTATAGCACAAGAAAAAACAGCAACTAATCAAACACCAATGTTTGACTTATTTGATACTAGCGGGTGTACTTTTTCTGACACAACAAAATATCCTAGTACAACATTTATTGGTAACAAACTGTTTAGTTACAAACAGGGTACTGGAACTAATGATACTGAATTAGGATTTCCGTTAAGTTATAGAGCATTAGAAAACACAGGTGACATTGAGTTTGACTTTAACTTATTAAACACAGAACATACATACCAACAAACTAATGCAGTTGTTACTGCAAAGTCTGATAACGGTGTACTAAGACAGTACAGCGACAGAGAAACATTTACATATGTAAGTGGTTGGATCAAAGGTAATACAGAAAGTAAACAGTTAGTTAATAGACAATATGTTGTAGCAACACAGTTTAATGATTTTGCTATTGATGTATATGACCGCAGTGGAGACTTAAACGATCTTTGGGTAAGAGTTTATGTTAACGACAAGCGTAAATTAGAAAATATAGATTATGCTATAAACAGAATTAATGGCGTAGCATATGTTACGTTTACAAAAGATCTTGTAGAAGATGATATTATAGTAATTAAAACTAATAGTGCTACAAAGAAAAATGCTAACGGTATTTACGAGTTTCCAATTAACTATGAACGTAATCCTAAGAACGAAAATATTGAGTCATTTACACTAGGTGAAGTTAATGACCATGTTGAAAGTATTACTGAGTTTAGAGATGATTGGACAGGAGCATTTCCAGGAACAAGTAACCTAAGAGATCTAGGAAACTTATCACCATACGGAAGTAGATTTACACAACACAGTGGTTTAACTAACCTTGCAGTATATCACATAACAGATAAAACTGCAAACGTTATTAATGCTTTAAAATATTCAAGAGCAGAGTATGGTAAGTTTAGAAGAAAGTTTTTACAAACAGCTGAAAACTTAGGCTATGACGGATCAACTAGAATCCATTTTGACAAAGTAATAACTGCACTAAATTTAAACAAAACAAATGACATGCCATTTTACTTTAGTGATATGATTGGGCATGGTATTAGCAATGAAATTGTTCATACAGTTTTTAGTGCGTCACAAGAATATTATAGTTTAACAGAAAACTTTAGTTTACGTTCGTTATCAAACCAAGCAATAAGTGTATACCGCAATGATGCGTTATTATGTCATGGACAAGATTATGAGTTTGAAGTAGGATTTGAAGGATTTATAAAATTCTTAACTCCAAATGCTATTGACGATGTTATTAAAATATACGAATACGAAAATACAGACGGTTCTTATATTCCAGAAACTCCTACTAAGTTAGGATTGTATCCTGCATATGTTCCTACAAAGTTTGTTGATAACACTTACGGTGTTGACCAAACTGTTATTAGAGGACATGACGGATCTACGTTTGTAGCATACGATGATTTTAGAGATGATTTATTACTTGAATTAGAAAAAAGAATTTACAACAACTTAAAAGTACCGTACAATACATCACTATTTGATATACATGATTTTGTAGGCGGCTCAAGCAGATCAACAGGCATTCCTAAATGGGCTATTGACAAAGGAATGATTGCAGAATTTATTGATTGGCTATCTGTTGTAGGAAACCCAGATTATACAAATTACGATTTTTATGAAGCAACAGATTCATTTACATATAACTATTCTTCAACGCTAGGTTCAAACAATACTACTAACCCAGGATACTGGAGAGCAGTTTATAAACAAGCATTTGATACTGATCGTCCTCATACACACCCATGGGAAATGTTAGGACTAAGTGTTAAGCCTACATGGTGGGAAACAGAATACGGTAAAGCACCATACACAAGTGAAAACATATTGTTATGGCAAGACCTTGAAGATGGTATATGTAGAAAGCCAGGTGCACCTGCAGAATACTTAGAACATTATAAACGTCCAGGACTTACTAGTTGGATACCAGTTGACGAATCAGGTAACTTGTTAAGTCCGGTTGATGCCAACTATGCAAAAGAATTTGTATTAGGTAGTACTAAAAATCCATTTAAGTTTGGTGATGAAGGACCAACAGAAACTGCTTGGAGAAGAAGTAGTGAATATCCGTTTGCATTAATAATTTCTCTAATGTTAAATCAACCAAGCAGAGTATTAGGACTTGGTTGGGATAGAAGTAGAATTGTTAGAGATAGTGCAGGCACTATTGTTTACAGTACAACAGGTAAACGTTTAAGATTAGCAGATTTATTATTTCCAAATACTTCAATAGATGAAACAAGAGTAAACACATGCGGATTAGTAAACGTAGTTGCAAACTATTTAAACAGTAAAGATGTTGACGTTTATACAAAGTATAAACAGAACGTAACAGCTATTGACAACAAACTAGGAATTAAACTTGGTGGCTTTACTGAAAAGAGTAAATTTAAACTAATACTTGATTCAAGAACTCCTTACAACGAAGGCAATGTTTTTGTACCAGAAGAAAACTATCAAATTTTCTTAAACACAAGTTCTGTAACAGAACTAGTTTCGTACAGTGGTGTAATTATAGAAAAGAAAGCTGAAGGCTTTATTATTAGAGGTTACGATAGAGTTAACCCATACTTCAAATATTTTACGCCAACACCAAAAGCAGATGATCCAATTGTTACAGTAGGTGGCATTAGTGAAGACTTTGTAAAGTGGAGCGAAAATAAAACATATGCTGAAGGATCAATAATCCAATTTGGTAATGAATATTATGTTGCTAAATCTCAACACGTAGCTGGAACAGAATTTGATCAAGCGTTATATCAAAAGCTACCTGAACTTCCTATGAAGGGTGGACGTAGTGCATTCTTTAGACGTGAATTTAATACTGAACTAATTAAAGAGCCAGCAGAGCTATTATACGGTACAATGTTTAGAACAGTACAGGAAGTAGTTGACTTTTTGTTAGGCTACAGCATGTACTTAGAAAGCGAAGGGTTTACGTTTAATAAATTTAGTGATAAAATTTTAGATGTAGAAAACTGGAGAGTAAGTGCTAAAGAATTTTTATTCTGGACAACACAAGGTTGGGCAGAAAATAGTGTTATTACACTAAGTCCAGGTGCAAACGAATTAAAGTTTTACAAAGAACAAAATGTAGCAGATAACATTTTTGATACGTTCTATGAATACAGCTTATTAAAAGCAGATGGTAAGAAACTAATACCAGAATATATAAACGTTGGTAGAGATAACGATAACGAATTTACAGTAACAACTAGAAATACTGCTGACGGTATTTACAATGTTAATATTCCTTTAGTACAAAAAGAACATGTAGTAATACTTGATAACACTACAGTATTCAAAGATGTAATTTACGATCAAGCACCAGGCTATCGCCAAGCAAGACTTAAAGTTATGGGATATAGAACTGATGCGTGGACAGGCGGATTTAATATTCCAGGATTCATTTACGATAGTGCAGAAACTACTGTTTGGGAACAATGGAAAGATTATGCAGTTGGCGACACAGTTAAGTATAAAGAATTTTATTATGTTGCAAAGGTAAAAATACCTGGAACAAATATATTTGATAATAAAGATTGGGAAAAGTTAGAAGTTCGTCCTGAAGCAGGATTAAAAGCAAACTTAGATTATAAAGCAAAACAGTTTGGTGACTTTTATGATCTTGACACAGATAACTTTGATAATGATCAGCAAAGACTAGCACAGCATTTAATTGGATATCAAAAGCGTAAGTATTTAGAAAACATTATTAATGATGATGTAAGTCAGTATAAATTCTATCAAGGATTTATTCAAGACAAAGGTACAAAAAATAGCTTAACTAAATTGTTTGATGCGTTATCTAATACAGATGCAGACAGCTTAGACTTTTATGAAGAATGGGGATTTAGATTAGGACAATACGGATCGTCAACAGCGTTTGACGAAGTTGAATATACACTTGACGAAGCAAACTTTAGACTAAGTCCACAGCCTGTTGAATTAGTTGATACAGTCTCAGGTGAAGAAACAGATTTAATTTATAGAATACGTCCATTTGAAACTTACTTAAAACCGCAAGGATATAATCATAAGCCGTTTCCAACTAACGATGTTCAAAAAAATGCTTTACCAACAGCAGGGTATGTAAACCCGCAAGATGTAAAACTATCAGTAGCAACATACGAAGATTTATTAACAGAATCACCGTCAGCACTTAACGTTGGTGATTATGTTTGGATTGGTAAAAAGGGTATTGAATGGGACGTTCTAAAATATATTAGATCTAATGATAGAGTACTTGCTATTCAAACATCATCAGTTACTGGTGTAGAAGAATTTGTAATTACACTTGGTAAACAATCAGCATACGAAGTTGACGAAATTATTGGTATAGTTGATGTTGAAGGTGTTGAGAAGTTTTTCAAAGTTAAGCGTAACGAACTTGATACATTAATTTGTTATCCTAATGGTACTGTTGAAGATGCAGAATTATTAAACGGATTTGTTACTAAGTTTAATTCTAATAGAACAACTAGTTTTGATAGTGCAAACTTATTGTTATCAGATTATAACAACGATCTAAAAGTTGGCGAAACTATTTGGATTGATAAAGATATTACAGACAACTGGTTAGTATTAAAAAATGAACCAGTACACTCTGAGCAACAGGTTTTATCAAATATAAAAACTAGTGATTCAAGTGTAGAGTTTGGTAAAGTAATTGCGGCAGACCAAAGAAACACAACACTTGCAATTAGTGCGCCTGGCAACAGTGAAGTATACTTGTTTGGTAGAACTACAGACACAGCAGATTTTACACACCTTCAAACAATTGAAGCACCAGGTGATACTTATTATGCTGGTAACGGAAACTTTGGTAAGTCAGTTGCTATTGCAGAAGACGGAGAATTTTTAGCAATTGGTGCACCACAAGCAAGTAATGTTAAAACATTATACAAAGGTGAGTTTTCAGAATCTTCAAACTATGCAACAAACGATATTGTATCTTATCAACAAAACTTATGGAGAGCAAACTATGCTGTTACAGCGGCATCAGGGTCGTTTACATTTAACAGCTACCATGCATCACATGATGTTGCAGTTGCTACTTTTGCAGACGGAGTATATCCAGAGACAGTATATGCAATTAGAGGACGTTACAGTTTTGACGGTGCAACAGATCACATACTAGTTAGAGCTCCAGCAGATCCTTACGAAGGTTCAGCTGTAAACGATAAAATTAGTTTACAATGGAATCAGTATTCACAAAACTATCCAAATGGCATATTACCATTTGGTGTTAACGGACCAGGTGTTGCGTCATTTGAAGGCACTAAAGTTATTGCTGGAAAGATTGATGCTATATTATATATTGATAATATTTTAAGAACACCGGCAGTAGGCGACATTGTATCTACACCAACAGCAATTGGTACAGTACAAGATATTATTATTGATAATGTTAACTCGGCAATGTTGTACATGACAGAAGTTAACGGTCAATTTGAATCTTCAGGTTCACTAATAACATCAAGTGTTGATATGGGTACATATGTAGCTGTTGAATTTGAGAACCCAAATACAGCATACGGCGGTTGGTGGAGAATCGACGGCATTAACAGTTTTACAACTACAGAAAAAACAATTACAGTTCCAAACCTTGTAATAGGCGACTACATACTTTCATCAGAAAGTAGAACACCAGAAGTTGCGGCAAATACAATGGACGATGTATATGCGTTTAACAACGATATAGGTAACCCAACTAAGGGTGGTAAAATTGGAATACTAAGTCATTACGATAAACAAGGACTTCCTGTAACAGAACCGTATTGGTTTGTTAGAGCACCAAAAGCAATTACAGACACATTAAGTCCTACAGATAATTTTACAATGTCAATGAATCAAGTTAAAGATAGCTTGAATACAATTTACGATCCATCAGCATTAGGGTTGTCTTTTAACTATATAAATTCACCTCACACAGTACATGACTTGTGGGACGGTTATATTGATATTACATTTACTAACTTTACACCACCACCGAACCAAGTACCATATGTTCCTGTTGAAGGAGATATTGTAACACAATTATTTACAGGTGCTTATGCAGAAGTAGCGTATGTACAAGCAGGATTACTTGGTGCAAGAGTATTTGTTAAAAACTTAAACACAAGTGCAGGAGTATTTGCATACGGTAACACACATGGTGCAACTGGCGACTTACATATTAGTAACTGGCAAGGTCAAGGATTTAATAGATTAACAGGACGCATTGAATCAACAGACTTGTCAACTGATTACTCAGGTAAGTATATTGTTGTTAGAAATAACGACAGTACATTGTTACAAGTTGTAACACCATCATTTAAGAATGAAATTGAATTCCAGTTTTATACAAACCGTTCTGTAACAGGTGCGGCACGTACAGCAAATATTCCAAGTCCACTAAACAAAGAATACACACAAATATACAACTTACCAATTGATCCTAAAGACGGTGTTGCAAGTGCGTACAGTAATGAAGGTGCATACTTTATCTACAATAAAACAGGTAGTGGAGAATACAGTTTACAACACGGTTATACAAATCTTGAAAGAGGTAATAATAAAAACCTAGCTACACAGATTGAAATGACCAAACAAGATAATCTATACAGATTGTTTGTAAGTGCGCCAGGTGCCGGCAACGGAACTAATCCAGGTAGAATACACTTTATTAAAAATGGTTTTGATAGTGACGGTGAATATGATTGGGCATTTACTAATGATCCTTCATACAAAGGTGTGTTTAGTGATACATTACCGTACTATACAAATGATATTGTACTTTATAACAATCAGTTTTATAAGAGTTCAACTAACCAAGTAGCAAGTGCGTTTAGTTCAAGTTGGGTATTGTTAGCACAAAATATTGATTTCATTGGATACGTTCCAAACGATACAGGTTATCAGCCAGATGGCGATAGCACATTTGACAATGAAGGCAACACACTATATAATTTTGCACATCCATTTACTGTAAGTAAAAACGGTAATGTGTTAGCAACTGTAGCTGACTTTGAAAATGCAACTCCTAAGATTGCAATTTACAGATTCAACAATAATCATTATGAGTATGCACAGGTTATTAATACTCCTGTTGTATCTACAAAATATGCATCAGCAATAGCAATAAGTGATGACGGAGAATTAATTGCAGTTGGTGCTCCGTTAGATGATACTGTAGCAAACGACAATGGTAAAGTTTATGTATACAAAAATACAGAAGGTACATTTAATTTATTCCAAGAGCTTTACAGTCCAGATAGTTCTGTAGCAGAACGTTTTGGTCAAACAGTTGACTTCTCAGGTAACGAACTAATGATATCATCACAAGGTGGTAACTTAGTTGATAACACTTCCTTTGATAGATATACAGCGGCAATGGATCCACAACCGCAGACTTACTTAGATGACAGTACACTTGTTACAGCACAATTTGTTAATAGTAAAGAATCTGATTTAGCAGTTGAAACTACATATGATAATAACTTAACACAGTTTAGTAAAGAAAACTTAGACAGTGGTGAAGTATTCATTTACCAGTATGTTGGTGGTTACTTATTGTATGCAGAGAAATTAGCATTTAATAACAGCAACGTTGAACGCTTTGGAGAATTTATCCATGCGTCAAACAACCACATATATGTTTCAATGCCAGAGCTAAGTGCATCTAATACAGGTAACAACTTTATTGGTACAGTTGTAGATTACAAACGTCAACGTAACGAACTTCCATGGCAGACATATAGAAGTCCAACTAAACAAGTTAACTTAGATAAATTCAAAGGTGTATTTGTTTACAGCAAAGACGGAAGTGGAACAGCAACACAATTAGATTACATTGATCCTATCCAAGGAAAAATTGCTGGACCGGCGGAAGAAGAATTAGCATTTACAACACCGTTTGATCCTGCAACTTATACACAAACAGATCAAACTAGTGGTGTAAACGTAGATACAGAAAACTATTGGGCTAATGAGCATGTAGGTAAACTATGGTGGGATATTAGTACAGTACAATGGATAGAGCCATACCAAAACAATATCATTTATAACACAGCTAATTTCAATCAACAAATGGTTGGATCTAGTATAGATGTATATGAATGGGTTGAAACATCATTAACACCGACACAGTGGTTAGAACTAGCTGATACAGAAGATGGATTGGCAAGAGGTATTAGTGGAACACCTAAATACGGAACTGCTACTTTTGTAACTAAAAGATTATATAATAGTGTAAGTGCAAGTTTCTATAACAAATATTACTATTGGGTTAAGAATACTAAAATTATTCCTACACTTGAAAACAGAAAATCAAGTGCATATGATGTTGCACAATTAATTAATGATCCAGCGGCACAGGGTTATAAATTTGTTGCAGTTTATGCCAATGATAGATTTGGATTATACAACTGCGGTAGTTTAGTTGAAGAAGATAAAAAAGCAATTAACTTTAGATACTGGACAATTCCTAACCAAGAAATTAATCAACACAATCAGTATCAACTTATTACTGACGGACTAGCAACGAGTAAACCTAATAAAGATTTAGAAGCTAAATGGGTTGATAGTTTAGTTGGTGTAGACATTTATAATAGACCAGTTCCTGATCCAGCGTTATCGCCTAAGCAGAAATACGGTATACTTAACAGACCTAGACAGTCGATGTTTAAAAACAATACTGAAGCACTTAAACAAGTAATTGAACGTACTAATAGAGTGTTGGCTCAACAATTAATTGTAGATGAATATAACTTTACTGACTTATTATCTTCAGACCCACAGCCAGATATTATTAGTTCTAAATATGATGTAGCAATTGATACACATTCTGAACTTGGCTTTGTTAACATTTCAAAAGTTAAACCAGCAACATTAACTCCTGTATTTGAAGAAGGAAAATTAATTAGAGTTGATATTACAAATCCAGGGTCAGGTTACCTTACAGTACCAACATATGAGTTTGAACAAATTGGTGATGGTGAAAAAGCACAGGTTACATTAACACTTAATACCGCAGGCGGTATTGGTAGTGTAACAGTTAGAAATCCAGGCAGAAACTATTCAGCAAATACAAACTTATCAGTAAGATTGTTTAGTGTACTTGTTAAGAGTGACGAAACTGTAAACAGTAAATGGTCAATATTTTCATACAACACAGTATTAGCAGAATACCAAAGAACAGCAACACAGTCTTATGATGTAAGTAACTGGTGGAACTATATTGATTGGTATGCTACAGGTTATAGTAAATTTACTGATATTGATTTTACTATTGATCAAAGTTACTTACTAACATCGTTAAATGATACCATTGGTGATATTGTTAAAATTAAAAACATTGGTACTGGCGGTTGGTTGTTACTAGAAAAAATTAGTAACGAAGAAGCAAGTGATTATACAACTAACTACAGAACTATTGGACGTGAAAACGGAACTATAGAATTTAAAGAAGAACTGTATAACTTTACTAAGAGCTTTGTAGGCTTTGACGGATTAAGTTACGATACAGCATTCTACGATAATCAACCAACTAATGAATTACGTATTATTTTAAAAGCACTTAGAGATGATATATTTGTTGATGGCTTAGAAGTAGAATACAATCAGTTATTCCTAGCAAGTGTTAGATATGCATTTGCAGAGCAACCGTTTGTTGATTGGGCATTTAAAACTAGTTTCATTAAGGCAAAACACAATGCTGGTGATTTACAACAAAAAGTTACATTCCAAAATGATAACTTACCAAGCTACGAAGAATTTGTTAAAGAAACTAAACCTTTTAAAACAAAAATTAGAGAATACCTAAGTAACTATACTAAAACAGATTTAACTGCGAGTAGTACTAGTGACTTTGACTTTGCTCCACAATACAACGAAGATACACAGCGTATTGAACCAGCATCACTCAAAGTTAAAGACAATTTAATCTACGGACAAGATGCAACACTAAACACTTATCCAAACAAACATTGGTTAGATAACGTAGGCTTTGAAATAACTAACTGTAACATCAGCGACAAAGGTATAGGGTATACTGAAATACCTGTTATTAAATTTGTAGGCGGTGGCGGAACAGGTGCTAAAGGACTTGCTAAACTAGGATCAGGCGGAAGTGTTGTAAGCATTGAAGTTACAAATCCAGGTTCGGGTTATTTGTCAGCACCAACTATTGAAATTGAAGGTAGTTTATCAACTGTTAACGAAAGCAGAATTGCTAAAGCGTCAGCACAAATAGGTAATAGTAAAATTAGAGCTATGCACTTGCGTAGTAAGTTTGACCGTGTAACAGGAACGTTTTTAATTACATCATTAGCAGAAACACAAACGTTTGCAGGTAATAACAGCAGAACATTATTTGATGTTAAATGGCCAATGGACGTAAGACGTAACCAAGTTACTATTACAGTTAATGGTATTGAAGAATTGCAAGGAAACTATTCAGTTAGTAATAAAGAATATACTGATAAGTCTTACACAAGATATAAAGGGCGTATTACATTTGAAAATCCGCCAGTTAATAATGCAGTTATTGTTGTTACATACAAAAAAGATGTATCAATGCTACAAGCACAAGATAGAATTAACTTATTCTACAATCCAACTACAGGACAGTTAGGTAATGATATTTCACAGTTAATGGACGGTGTTGATTACGGTGGAGTACAAGTTAAGAGTTTTGCATTTAATACTGGTACAGGTTATGGCAACGAGCCATACTACACAACTACATGGGATTCATATGATGCAACATACGAAGATGAGATTTTCCAATTAGATGGAAGTACACAAGTATTAACATTGTCTGCTCCATTAGTTAATGGCGTTACATATAACGTATACAAAAACGGTATTAGAATTGACGATCCAGAATATGATGGATCAACAGTTCCAGGTAATCCAAATGCAGTAATGAATTCACTAGTAGGTGATGGTACAACAGATACATTTGTTATTGACAATGATAAGATTCCAACAGCAGGTAACGATGTAATTGTTATTAGAAAATCAACAAGTGACGGTAGCTTCTTACCAGATGCAGATGCATATGACACAATGTTGCAAGGTGGTGACATAGCGTACTCAACTGCAAAAGGTATTAGTGCAGAAGAAATTGTAGTTGATGGTGATGGGTTTGTAACTCCGTTAACATCAAAAGGACCTGAAGAACTTGTTCCAGGACAATTACTTGATAGTGTAAACATTAAAGTATACGACAGAATCAATGATGGTTCAAGTATTATTAATAATTACAACTACATTTACACAGGAAGCCGTACATTTAATCTTGATAGAGTACCAGCAAGTAGCAAAGATGTATTTGTTAAAGCTAACGGAACAATTTTAGATTCAGGTAATAACAGTTTGTTTACTGTAAATTATCAAGATAAAACATTAACATTAGATGACAGCGTTGCAATAGCAAACGGACAAAGTGTTAACATTATTACAATGTCAGCAAACGGTGAAAACATTCTTGATGCAGACACATTTACAGGTGATGGTTCAACATCAGTGTTTGTTACATCAGTTAAGTTTAAACAAGGACTAAGTTTGTTTATTACAAAAGATGGTGCTCCAATTGATGCTGTACTTGCAGAAACAGATGCAACATACGAAACATCAGGTCAAGTATTACTTAGACTACCGATTGCTCCTCTTCCAGGCGAACTTATACAGTATGTAATTTATGATAGTGCGGCCAAGTCGTTCTCACAGATTTCAATTGATGAGTTTACAGGTTCAGGGTCGTTACAAGGATTTACTTTAGCTAATGCACCGTTTACACAACGTCCATTAGCAAACAGCGTAGTTGTTAAAGTAGGTAATAAAATACTTAATCCGGGATACAACCAACAGTATACAGTTTCATCAACTAGAGAATACAAATTGCGTGATTGGCAAGTTGGACTTGCACAGATACCAGCAGAGAAAATTAAAGTATTCTTAAACGGTGTAGAGCAAATATTATCAACAAGTTATATTTGGAATAGATTTAATTCAAGTGTTGAATTGTTTGCTGGTGTTGGTAACAACGGAGACATTTTAGATGTTTACTTACTAGGTGACGGAGAGTATGACTTTGGAAAGTTTGATGTTAATGGCTATTGGGTTGAAACACCAAACCAAGTACAGTTAACTACTGCTCCACAAAATGGCGAGAAAGTAACTGTTTACCAATTTAGCAATCATGATATTGCAAAAATTGAAAGAATTAATTTAGACGTTGTTGCAAGAGCTACACTTACAACAGATACAACAGAGTATAATGAATATCATCAGTTATCAAACGGTTTTGTTAAACTAAGATCTCCTGCAATTGATACAAGTTATGTATGGTTAACTAAAAATGGCGAACTATTAAGTCCAAACGTTGAATATACATTACTAGAAGATAAAGTAACTATTAGAGTAGTAGTTGATATTGATGCAAACGACGAATTAGAGGTAATACACTTTAGTAATAGCACTATAATTCCTAAGTTTGGATTTAGTCAATTCAAAGATATGCTTAATAGAACACACTTTAAACGTTTAGGTGATGATTCACGTTACTTCTTAGCTGAAGACTTAAACTATTACGATACTAGCATCAAAGTTACTAACTCTGATACACTACCTCAGCCAAACAAAGAGCGTAGTATTCCAGGAATTGTATTTGTTGATGGAGAACGTATTGAATATTACTTAAAAGAAGGCGGAGTACTTAGACAGTTACGTAGAGGTACACTAGGAACAGGTATTGCAACAGTACATGCTAAAGGAACTGAATTACTAGATCAGAGTAACAAGCAAACTGTACCATACCAAGATAGAACACTTCAGCAAACATTTACAGCAGATGGCTCAACTAGTAGCATTGTAGTAGACTTTATTCCAAATTCAGTTCATGAGTTTGAAATATTTGTCGCTGGTAAGCGCCTGCGTAAAAATGCAATAAATACATATGATCCAACTGTTGATTTAGACAGTCCAGAGGCAGATATTGTGTCGCCCGCGGAATTTAGTGTCGACGGAACAACTTCAACTGTTGTATTAGCTGAAACACCACCTATTAATACCAAGATAGTGGTGGTTAGACGCATTGGTAGACCTTGGACTGACACTGGAATTCCTCTACATAGGCAGGAAAATGACATTGCAAGGTTCTTAAGAACAACAGAGGTGGCGTTACCTAAATAAATACACTTGTAGGAAATAATGATGACAGACAAATTTAACGATAAACAAGGTGTTCTTTTGCAAGGGCACATCAAGATACACAATCCAGAGACTGGTGAAATCTTGGTGGACAAGCGTAATGCTATTCACTACGAGAACATGAGTATTTCATTAGCGGAAAGTTTATCTAATCAAGGACAAGGTATGGTCTACCAAATGGCATTTGGTAATGGCGGTACTAACGTAGACCCAACGGGTATTATTACGTACTTGTCACCAAACTCAACAGGAACTAATGCTAGTTTGTACAATCAAACATATGCTAAAGTTATTGACAACAACAATGTTAATAACGTTGATCCTACTAGAAACAAATTAGAAACTAGACACGTAAGCGGAACAAACTACACAGATATTGTAGCAACTTGTTTGTTAGACTACGGTGAGCCTAGTGGGCAAGATGCTCTTGATAACGCAACAGCAAACGATAGTTTGTATGTGTTTGACGAGTTAGGACTTGTAAGTTATGCAACTAGCGGAACAGGTAGATTGCTAACACACGTAATTTTCCACCCTGTACAAAAATCACTTAACAGACTAATCCAAATTGATTATACTGTTAGAGTACAGAGTTTAACAGGTTTTAACGAGGTTTAATAAATGGCATATACTGTACAATATACTGACTTATCCCAAAAAGGTACTATTGTTGTTGAAGACAACACTATTAACCAACAAACGTCCTTGGACTTGCCAGGCAGAAATACAACTGCGTATGGTACAGCTATTGCCGAAAACTTCTTACACTTATTAGAAAACTTTGCTTTTAACACAGCACCGACAAATCCAGTAGAAGGACAGTTATGGTATGATACAACACCAGGTGTTGATCAGTTAAAATTATACGATGGTACTAACTGGGTTAGTGCATCAGGATTAAAGAAAGCTACAACAGCACCAGAAGCAAACCAATCAGTTACAGGCGACCTTTGGGTTGATACAGATAACCAACAGTTATATTTGTATACAGGTTCGGGTTGGATATTAGTTGGACCAACATTTAGTGATGGACTTTCAACAGGTGTTAAGCCAACAACTATTATTGGCACAGACAATATTACTTACACAGTTTTAATTATTGAAGTAAAAGCAAAAACACTTGCAATTATTGCAACAGATGCATTTACACCAAAGACTGTAATCCAAGGCTTTACAAGTATTAAGCCAGGATACAATTTAAGTACGTTTGATATTACAGGTTCAGGTGCAGGAAAATATTATGGAACTGCTGAAAAAGCAGAAGCATTAGTTATTGGATCAGAAAATGTTCCGGCGGCAAACTTTATTAGAGCTGACAAAGAAACTAACAGCCTAGTTCCAGTTAATGTTAAAAATAATTCAGGTATCACAGTAGGTGCAGATAGTGCATTGAATATTGGTATTGAAGGACAAGCAGGTATTATTGGTCACCAAACAAGTGGATCAAACATTGATATTAGAGTTAACAATGAAGGTACAACTACTACAGTTTTACGTGTTGATTCAACAAGCAAAATTGGTATTAATAATTTAGCACCAGTTGAGTCATTAGACGTAGTTGGAAATATACAAACAGACAGTAGCGTATTAGTTAACGGAACAACAGACAGTTCAACTATAAACACAGGTAGCATTATTGCTAAAGGTGGTGTTGGTATTGCTAAAAGATTGTATGTAGGTAGCGATACAAACATTGCAGGATTATTAACTACAGGCAATATTGTTCCAAACATTACAACAACAAGAAATATTGGTACTGCAAACGAACAGTTCTTAAATGTATTTTCACAAAACTTTGTTGGTAACTTAACAGGTAACGTAACAGGATCAATTAGTGGTAGATCAGGATCAACTGATAAACTAGCAAGTTCAACAGTATTTAGAATGGTTGGCGATGTTAGTTCTCCTGAGTTTAGTTTTGACGGGCAAGATGCTAGTGTAAAAACTTTTACTACATCAATTGACAACACATTTATTGCGGCTAAAACAGAACAAGCATTAAGTGAAGCAACAGATGAATACATGTTTAACAGAGTCCAAGGAGACACTGGTGTATTTAAAATATCAAGAACTAACTTGTTTAAAGCTATTCCACAATTACCAGTTGGTATGATTACTGCATTTGCGGCAGGCGTACTACCAGCAGATTGGTTAATATGTGATGGTAGAGAAATTACTATTGCTGAATACCAAAACTTGTTTAACGTTATTGAATATAACTTTAAAGCACAGTCACTTGTAACAGCAGGTAAATTTGCGTTACCAGACTTACGTGGTAGATTTGTACTAGGCTTAGATAACATGGGCGGCGAAAGTGCTAACCGTGTAACTAGTGCGGCGGCAGATACATTAGGTAATGTTGAAGGACAACAAACACAATCAATTGGACTTACTAACTTACCAGAACACGAACATGATTTACGTGGACCAAGTGGAGACCAGTACTATACTACTAGAGATATTAGTGGAGTACCAAACGATCCACAAGGTATACAATACGATGCTCCAACAGGAACACAAGCAGGTCAGGCTTATCCATCATCAGGTGGTGTACTAACAAATAGCACAATTGGCCAACCAATTGATGTTATGAATCCATATATGGCAATGCAAATGATCATATACGCTGGACAAAACACGGGAGCAGTATAATGAGTTATAAATTAAATAAAACGGACGGCTCATTACTAGTAGACTTAGTCGACGGTAGTTTAGATACTACAAGTACTGATATATCCTTAATAGGTAAAAACTATTCAGGGTTTGGTGAAAGTATTAACGAAAACTTTATTAAGATACTAGAAAATTTTGCTAACACATCAGCTCCTAGCTTACCACTAAAAGGTCAGCTATGGTTTGATAGTACAGAATCAAGACTTAAAGTTTATGACGGAACAAACTTTAGAACTAGTGGCGGTCCTATTGTACAAAATTCACAACCAGGTGTAGGTGTAGTTGCAGGTGACCTTTGGATTAACAATGCAACAAAGCAATTACATTTTTATGATGGTACAAATTTTAACTTAGCAGGTCCAATTTATACAAGCGACCAAGGCAAGTCAGGGTTTGAAACACTAACAGTATTAGATAATCAAAACAATAGTAAAACTATTGTAAAGTTTTCAATAGGCGGAACACTAATAGGTGTATATTCAAACAATGAATTTACACCAGCGGCGTCATACGCTATTACAGGACTTGATAGTATTAAGAAAGGTTTTAATATTATTTCAACTGTTACAGACTTTGTATTTAGAGGCTCAGCAGATAGTGCCGCGGCACTAGTTGATAATGCAGGCGTAGCCAAAAGTGCTTCGCAGTTTTTATCAGCAGACTCTAACTCAGTTACAACTGGAACAGTAACAGTTGCTAACAGTGGTGGTATTACAATTGGTACTGCACAAAACAATATTCAAAAGGTAGTTGGAACTAGTGTTGTTAACGAAAACCAATTATCAAATCATGATTATAAAATTAGAGTTAGAAAAGCAACAGGTTTTGTAGATGCAGTAACTATTGACACATCAGAATCATTCTTAGGTATATTTAAAGATACACCACAGCATACGTTACACGTTGGTGGCGATATGAGAGTTGATGGTAACTTATTTTTAACATCACCAGCTGTTAACATTGAAACACAAAATTTAAGAGTTGAAGATAAAAACATTGAATTAGGTATTACTAGTGATAGTACATCATTAGATAATGCAGGCGTAGACACTGGCGGAATTATTCTTAAATCAAGCGACCTTGATAAAGAATGGATTTGGAGAAATGCTACAGGTTCTTGGACATCAAGTGAAAACATTGACGTTGTTGCAACTAAGTGGTACAAAGCTGAAGGTGTTAACGTATTAAACAAAACAGAATTAGGTTCAACAGTAACACAAGCACTTGGACTTACAGACATTGGTACATTGAATCAGCTTAATGTTGATCAAACTAATATTGAAGGTGCAAAGATTTCAACTAGTACTCCATTACAACTAGAAAGTACTGGAAGTATTACAATTACTAATAACCAAAAAATTACTGGACTAGCGGAACCAACAACTAATACAGATGCCGCTACTAAGTTTTATGTTGATGATCAGATTAACTTAGAACCAGTTGTAATGAGTTTAGATATCACTGGATTATCTAACAGCAATATTGCAACGATCATCGAGGACATTTATCCAGCAAGTAATAAGAAAACCGGAACATATGCGTACATAGCTACTTCAACTATTGCAGGAGCAACAGTTACAGGTATTGACGTAGACGCGGCTAAAAACATCTCATACGTTGCAGTAGATGCTAACGGTGTGTTAAATCAGAGTGTAGTACAGGACGTTGCGTTTGCATCAGCTTCAGGTAACGTAAATGTTACTATATCACGTGGTTTAAAACGCTTTAGAGTTGCCGCAGGTGCATGGGTATTTGATAACGATCTTGGTTCGAGCGGCGGCTTGTGGTAAGAGATAAATAGTAACATAGAGGAAAAGAAATGGCATATACTATTGATAGATATAATGGAACTACTTTAACAGTTGTTGAAGATGGAACCGTGGATCAAACTAGTGATATTAAACTAGTTGGTAAAAATTACGCCGGTTACGGTGAAATTCAGAACGAAAACTTTTTACACTTATTAGAAAACTTTAGTGGTGCTAACCAACCTCCAAAGGCCATTTCAGGACAGGTTTGGTACGACTCGGGTGCTAATAAGCTAAAATTTTATGATGGATCTAAGTTTAGAACTACAGGCGGTGCTGAAGTTGCCGCAACTGCACCAGCTGGTTTAGCAACAGGTGACCTATGGTGGGATTCAACAAACGAACAATTATACGCATATAGCGGTACAGGTTATGTACTAGTAGGACCACAAGGTGCAGGTACAACTGTTACACAGATGGTTTCAGCTAACGTTAGAGATACAACTAACGTAAACAGATTAGTTATTAAGGCTATTGTTAACGATGAAACAATTTATATTATTTCAGGTGCAACATTTACTATTGATAGTACAGACCCACTTAATGCTATTACAGGATTTGACGTTGTCAAAAAAGGTTTAACACTAAGAAATACAACAAACGCAACAGGCGGTGTTACAAGTACACAGGATTATTACTGGGGTACAGCAAGTAACTCATTAAAACTAGGTGGCTATAGTGCTACTGACTTTGCACTAGCAGGTTCAGGATCATTTACATCACTTGTTAGTTTTGCAGATGCAGGTATTTCAATTGGTAACTCAAGTGATTTAAAAATCTTTATTGAAAATGACAACGAAGGCGTTATTAAAAATGACGTTGGAACTAAAATTAAACTTAAAGTTGATAACACAGGTGGTGTTGAGCAACACGTAGCAACAGTACAAGACACAGGTATTATGCCTGGTTCTACTAACACATACGCAATTGGCGGAACAGGTGCTGTATTCAGTGAAATGCACGCCACTAACTTTTATGGGTTAGCAGAAAACGCTTCAAAAATGCAAGTTGGTGTAAACTACCGTAGTGCAGATACAGCGGCAACTAATAACACAGTAGCAGTTAGAGATGCAAGTGGTAATTTAGTAGCAAACAAATTTACAGGTACAGCAACATCAGCAGAATATGCTGACTTGGCTGAGATTTATAAAACAGCAGAAGAATTACCAACAGGAACTATTGTTAGTGTTCCAAAATTTGACGAAGAAACAGATGCAGAAGTAAGAGCTATTGAACCAACTGAAATTCCAGTAGGTGTAATTAGTGCTAAACCTGCGTTCTTAATGAACAGCGAAGCAGAAGGCCAAGCAGTTGCACTTAAAGGGCGTGTTCCAGTAAGAGTAACAGGGATCATTAATAAGGGTGAAGCAATTTACGCTGACTCACAAGGCATAGGACATACTATTAGAGCTGAAGGACATTATCTAGTAGGTATTGCATTAGAGAGTTGGGAACCAGAAGCAGATGAAGAAGGCTTAATAGAAGCTATTCTGAAAGTATAGAGGTAGAATAATATGGCAGTCGGCGATATAATTACAGCGGCAAGGTACAACAGCTTACAATCACGAGTTGCTACTGTAATGGGCGTAGGGTCAGGTGATGACGGATACGGACAAAATTTAAGTAGTGCCCAAGTAGGCGTTAACGATAACGTACAAGCAATTGACATTAATCAACTATACACTGATATGGCAAACGGACGTATTCACCAAACAGGTGCAACACCGTCTGAGATTAACATTGTAACACAAAACGTTGACCTTGTGTTAGACAGTGATACAATTAACAAAAAAGGTATTGTACAATTTGAAAATCTTGCTACAACACTTGAAAATGATAAATTTGTAGCACATGCTAGCCAAACTACAGCTGAAGCGGCCATTGCAGGTACTAGAACTACTTCTTGGAACGGTACAATTTCACATATTATTGATGTAACGTTTGCAGATGCAAACCATCAAAGACACTATTTCAATGCAGGCGGTACTATTCGTTTTGCTTCTAACATTACATATGTTGGATCAAGTAGTAAAACAATTGACTGGATGACTATGTTAGTTAACATGGGTACAGTTAGTATGAACTATACATCAACTGTAGCAACAGGATCAGGAAACGGTAGTGCAATTGGTTATCATGATTTAAATGCTGGTTACCAACAGCTTTTTGAAAAAACAGGATCAGGGCTATATGCCGCAAACGATTACAAAATCGAAGGATCCAAAGTAAGTGATACAGTTTTACGTTTCAAAGTTACATTTAACGATGATAACACAGGTAACCCAAATACAGACGAAAACGTAGAAGGTGTACTAAACAGTACAATTACACAATTACGTCCAACCGGAGCGGCAGTAGAAGTAGCTTCTCCAAATTACTCCACAAACGGCAGTTCAAATCTAAGTTAAGACTTGCTTTTCTTCCTTAAATAGTGTATAATACACTAAAGGAGAATTAGTATGGATGAACGTCTTGAAAAGGCATTAGAATTTGCCAATTACATGACTACTCTTAACAACCAAAAAAGAGTCTTAAAAGAAAAGTTTTACGAAAGTGCAATCCATTACCACAATGGTGGTCAATTCTCAGTAAACAAAGACCTAATGAATTTTTGTAATATGTTAGTAAGCACAGGACAAGAGTCTGTAGTGCTAATTGACGATAATGATATTCCAGTAAAGGTTGCTGATATTGAAACATTCCTAAGTGATATATTAGACATTTATTTTACAGCATCAAACGAGTATCTTACAGAGTACGAAAAGATAAGAAGCCTGCGTAAGGTTTCCGGACTTGTAGAATATGAAGAATAGAGGTGCATTAGTATTTGCTAGAAATAACTTAGAAGTAGATTACTTAAAACAAGCTCATTATCTAGCAAAGCGTATTAAACAATATCTTGGATTACCAACAACTGTTGTAACAGACAGTCTCGATTACTTAAAAGCAACATACACAGACTACGAAACAGTATTTGACAAGGTCATTGAAGTACCAAATACTAGAGCGGCAAGTGAAAAACGTTACTATGACGGTTCGGGTGTATATAAACAACTTGCATTTAAAAACGACTTGCGTACACAAGCATATGAACTAACACCATATGACGAAACAATAATGTTAGACAGTGATTATATCATTGCAAATGATGTACTTAAAAATTGTTTTACACAAGAACACAATTTCCTAATATATAAAGACGCAAAAGACTTAACAGGATTTAGAGATACTACAGAGTTTCAAAGAATTAGCGAAACTAGTGTAGACTTTTACTGGGCAACTGTTGTGTACTTTAAGAAAAGCAAAGAAGTAGAAACATTCTTTAACTTAACACAACATATACAAGATAACTGGCAACACTATAATAGTATTTTTCAAATTAACAAATCAACGTTTCGTAACGATTGGGTGTTTAGTATTGCAATACATATTATGAACGGATATCAAGCAGGTAGTTTTGCAAGTTCTTTGCCAGGCAAAAAGTATTACACAGCAGATAGAGATATACTGTGGGAATTAAAAGATGATAACTTTTTATTTTTAGTAGAAAAAGACGGACACCTTGGAGAATACACACCTTTACGTATTAAAGGTAGTAGTGTTCACGTTATGAACAAGTTCAGTTTGAATAGGATCATAGATAATGTCTAAAGGAATAGTTTTAATAGCACAAAACAGCGAATATGACTACGTAGAACAAGCGTGTGCGTTAGCTATGAGTATTAGAGCTACTAATGACACTAAAGTTTGTTTGTTAACCAACGATACAGTACCATCTAGGTATGTAGATCTGTTCGATGTTATTAAAGAAATACCGTGGGAAGACGATTCTGCTAACATGGAATGGAAAGTAGCTAACCGTTGGAAGTTATATCATGCTAGTCCTTATGATGAAACTATTGTAATGGACACAGATATGCTTGTATTACAAAACTTAGACTCATGGTGGAACTTTTTAAGCAACTATGAAGTGTTCTATACTAGCAAAGTATACACATACAGAGGCGAAGTAGTAAATGATAATTACTATCGTAAAACATATATTGCAAATAACTTACCAAACGTATATGCAGGCTTTCATTACTTTAAAAAATGTGACTTTGCCAAAGACTTTTATTCATGGTTAGAGCTTGTAATGAACAACTGGCAGTTCTTTTACGGTCAGTATGCAAGTAAAGAGTATCAAAACTTTCTAAGTGTTGACACAAGCACAGCAATCGTTACAAAGATACTAGATTGTGAAGATAAAATTACAAACAAGAAAGTAACGTTTCCTAGTTTTACACATATGAAGCCTAGAATACAAGGTTGGTATAACCCTAGTGAAACTTGGCGTAGTAGAGTAGGAGCATATCTAACAGATGACTTACAATTAAAAATAGGTAATCATCAACAGCAAGGTATTTTCCATTATACTGAGAAAGAATTTTTAGATGCATCTAAAATACAAAAGTACGAAAGGTATCTTAACATATGAAACTAAGTGTAGAGTTACCTAAGCAAGAAAGGTATGTAGTATTTGATCCTGCAAACGGAGATATTATTTCAGTACCTAATTATAAACCCAAAGAAGGAAGTTATATTCCTGTAGAGGAGCATGAAGTTAAAGGTATAATTTCAGGAGAAGAACCTCTTAGCTACTATTACGTACACTATATTAAACGTGCTAAACAATATGAACTTAGACAACGTTCTAATACTAGTATTGACAGTTATCTAGTAGACGATCTAATATATCAGCTACCAAGTGTGTCAGATGAAACACCTGATATTCACGTATTACAAAATATTAAAGATACATGTTGGAAGATTACTATTGGCGGCGATTTAAAAGCAAACATCTTGGCACAAAAAGTTAACTTTAAAAATACAATAACATTTAGTATTACAGAAAAAGACGATCCAAATATATTACTAAAAACATTAAGTTTTAGTTTTGCTGATTTGTCAGATATAAAATATGTAGTACTTCCTTTTGATAGTGATTTTGAGTTTAGTGCAAAACCAGTTAGCGTATATACTATTAAAAACTTTGATAGATATATGTACGAGGTAATCAAATGAAAATAAACATTGCAGAGCAGGATATTATATTTCTATCTTATGACGAGCCTAACTGTGAAAAGAATTTTGTTGATTTAGTTAACAAAGTTCCGTGGGCAAAGCGTGTACATGGTGTAGAAGGTTCTGATGCGGCACACAAAGCCTGTGCTGAATTGAGCGAAACTAAACACTTTGTTACAGTAGATGGCGATACAATTATTGACCCAGAGTTTTTAAACGTAGTATTAGACTTAGACGAATTAAAAGTTGACGATGATTATCAATTTAGTTGGTGCGGACATATTAATGTTAACGGACTAAAATATGGTAATGGCAGTTTAAAAATGTGGACTAAAGACTTTGTAAAAAATATGCAAACGCATGAAAACACAGACGGTGAAGATGATACTAGTATTGAATTTTGTTACTTTGATAATTACTATCAATTAAATGACAACTATAGTACAAGTCTTATAAATGCAACTCCACATCAAGCATGGAGAGCAGGGTTCCGTGAAGGAGTCAAGATGAGTTTGAATAGAGGTGCTAAAGTTAAAGACCTTGCAAACGATACTTGGTGGCAAAATTATCAGCGTTTGTTGATATGGATGCAAGTTGGTGCTGATGTAGACAACGGTATATGGAGTGTAATGGGAGCAAGACAAGGTTGTTATATGACAACGTGTACAGATTGGGACTTTGTACAAACAAGAGACTTTGTATATCTTAATAAACTGTGGGAAGAAACAAAAGACAAAGACCCATTAGCATACAGTAAAGAATTAGGTCAACGTCTTAGCAGTGAGTGTGGATTACCTATATCTTCTGCACCTTTTGACGATGAACAAAGTCATTTTTTCAAACAAGTATATATTAACACGGACAGAGTTATTCGTAAATGAATGAACTAGAAAAAATTAAGACAGTAATGCCTAAAATTGAGAGTGAAACCTCTCCAACATTCTGTTTAGCAAAATGGCATCACACAACTATCTATCTTGCAACAGGAGAAACGCATAGTTGTTACCATCCTGCTCCGCATAAGATTCCTTTAGAAGAATTAGAAGGTAATCCTAGTGCGTTACACAACACTATTGAGAAAAAAGAACAACGTAAACAAATGCTATGTGGAGATAAACCAGACGGTTGTAGTTACTGTTGGAAAATTGAAGCAATGGGTAAAGACTTTATAAGTGATAGGCATATTAAAACAGCAAGTATATACACACCCGAAAGAGTAGCGGAAATAAAACAAAAAGGGGCGGATTTTAACGTAAATCCTGAGTATATTGAAATTAGTTTTAGTAATGAATGTAATTTCAAGTGTGGATACTGTCATCCTAAAGCCTCTAGTAGGTACTGGAACGAAATAAAACAACATGGACCATACGACATGTCAAGCACACATAGGCAAGACATTGATTGGTTTGAAGTACAAAAGGACGAAGATACTAATCCATACGTAAAAGCGTTCTGGGAATGGTGGCCTGAACTTAGTAAGACACTAAACATTTTGCGTATTACAGGCGGCGAGCCGTTAATGCATAAAAGTTTTTGGAAACTGTTAGAAAAGTTAGACAACGATCCTAAGCCACACATACAAATTGAAGTAAACAGTAACATGGGTGTTAAGCCTAAGCTAGTTGAAAAGCTAACTGAAACAGTTAAGCGTTTAAAAGCAGAAGGTAAGATTAAAAGTTTTAAATTGTACACTAGTATTGATACTTGGGGACCAAGAGCTGAATATGCCCGTACTGGTTTAGACATTAAGTTATGGGAACAAAACTTAGATTACTATCTAAGCAATACAAACTGGCCTGTAACATTTATGATTACATTTAATATATTTGGTGTAACTAGTTTTACGCAACTATTAGAAAAAATACTAGAGTGGCGTACAAAATACAATAGTGATGACAATGCCACACAATGGCAACGTGTTAGATTTGACACACCTCATTTAAAAGAACCAAGCATATATGACATGAACATTTTACCTAAAGAAGAATTCATGCCGTATATGGAAAAACATTTACAGTTTATTAAAGACAACCAAGACGACAACGATCGTACTAAGTTTACAGGATTAGAATATGAAAAGTTTAAGCGTGTAGTAGAGTATATGCGTACAACACATTATGAACCACGTAAACTAGAACAAGCACGTAGAGATTTTCACAACTGGTTCAAAGAATTTGACCGTAGACGTAATTGTAACTTAGTAGAAACGTTTCCAGAACTAGAAGGCTTTTATAATGACTGCGGAAAGTAATACATTTTGCATACTTCCTTGGATTCATTTCTATGCTAATCCAGACGGCAACGTACTTCCTTGTTGTATAGGCGATTGGCGACAACCTCTTGGTAACACACGTAATAACACTATTGAAGAAATATGGAATAGTGAAGAATATAAAAAATTAAGACTTGCATTATTAAACAACGAAAAGCCTAGTGCGTGTACACAATGTTGGAAGCACGAAGAAGCAGGTTTAGAAAGCAATAGAATTGCACAAAATAATAGATTTGCACAGCATATTAGTATAAAAGACGAAACCAATTTTGACGGTTCGTTAGATATAATGAAGTTGTTATACTTTGATGTGCGTTGGAGTAATATTTGTAATTTTAAATGCAGAACCTGTAGTAGTACTTACAGTTCTACATGGGCTGTAGAAGATAACAAGCAAGGTGAAAATAAACCTGTATACATTTTTGCAGGTGGCGACAACAACGATAACCTTTTCGAACAGTTTAAGCCATACCTCAAAGGTATTCAAGATTATTATTTTGCAGGAGGTGAGCCTCTTATTACAGATAAGCATTATGATATTTTAGATTATTTAATTGAAAATAAAAAGACTGATGCTGTACTGCAATATAATAGTAATTTAAGTAATTTATTTTTTAAGAAGAAAAGTATTACAGAGTATTGGAATAATTTTAAACACGTTGAAGTACGTGCAAGTATTGACGGCTATGGAAACAGAGGTGAGTATATTAGAGAAGGTACTGACTGGCCAACTATAGAGCAGAACTTAAAAATTATTAAAGAAGAAAGTCCGCATGTAATTATTAGTTTTAATTGTGTAGTAAGTGCATTTAATGTACTAACACTTGTAGACTTTTTAGAATACATGTCTGGTAAAGGATTTGATGTAAACAATAGTACGCTTTATAATATTGTTGAACCTAATCATTATAGTTTTAATGCACTAACAGATGAACAAAGACACACAGCAATAGATAAGTTACAAGCATACGCAAATACAGTAACGCATACAGAACATTTAAGATATGTAAATGGTGTTATTGATTACTTGCAAAAGTCAACATTTGACCAAAGTGCAAATGATTTGTTTAAATCTAAAAATATGTATTTTGATAAAATACGTAATCGTTCTTTTGACGAAACGTTCCCAGAACTTATTGACGTATTAACGGATTAATTTGCGTATTAGGACGCATAATAGTTTCGTACTTTAACATATCCAACCAACGCTGTTTCATTTCATACAAGCTAAAGCCCTGTCCAGGCTGACCCAAACATGCACTTGTCATTAATTTAACCCATTTCTTTTGTGTGGCACCTACTACTTTGTCAGTTTTATCACTCCAGTCATGTTTGAATACTGTCTTTAAGTAGTCGTAGTGTTCGAGTGGAGTAGGATGTCCGTCATGGAAAAGTTTATGTACAATTTTTTTATCTTTTGCTAATTTAGCTTCTAAGTTATTATTCCACAGCGTAGCATAAAAGCTAGGTAGTATTTGACCTATACTTTCTTCATACATATGTGTAAGTGTTTGTAAATTTAAGTCTGGGTTTGGTTTTAAGTCCCATTGATTTGAATATTCAAAATCTAACATCTTAATCATATGATGATTGCAACGATGTTTAAGTAATTGGTGGGCACTTTTGATTAGTGCAAAATCTCTAACATACGATCCAAACTCGCTAAAGTAGTTTTCAATAAAGTTTTGATTATAGTCACCTTGTGAAAATATATTACCAGGTACTAGCCATCCGTCTTTTTCAGGTAGATATCTATCTTCTCTACATACATTAGTCCATTGTACAATAACTAGATCCTCGTGTGTAAAGTTGTATACATTATCAGCCTGCATAATCATGTTGTGTATATACTGATTACCTGCACCACTACGACCAAAGTTTCTAAACTCCGCTTCAGGAAATTCTACACCTAAAATATTAGCCCATGTACCCCATTGATAACCTGTAAAGCTACAACCAAAGGTAAAAATTCTCTGTGGAGTATTATGTATTAGTTTCTTGCTCATTTATTTTCTCTACCATGTATTTAACTAAGCCGGTCATTTGACTCTTAGTATGATTCTCGTCTACCATTGTTTTTAAGTTATGTGCTAGTAGATCAGCTTGTCGCCAACGCCAGTCAATCTGATGAGTAATAGGCAAAGCTGATATTCTATTTACATGTTTTTCAACTTCTACTCTAAGTTTAGACCAACGCTTATATGTATCGTGTTCTTCGTCAAAGCTATAATCAAAGTTGTTATCAAAGATCTTATAGCCGTAATCTTGTAGTTTTAGATTAGCATGTCGTTGTCCAAATATTAAGAAAGGTTGTAAGTGATATATACTTCTAAAAGTTTTTTCACTCCAGAACAAACTAGTTCCCTGCCAATTTTCTGCAAACGTTTCGTTTACTATCTGAAATAATGTTTGTTGGTGCAAGTAACTACTTAGATTCATAGCATGATTAGTTACAAAGTCATCAGTATCTATTGTAAGCGGAAGAACATTCTTCTGCCACTTTTTAATATCACTTCCTGATATATTACAACCAGTTGGCATTTGATAACTATGCCAATGTTTTAATGTTTTCTTTTTAAATAAATCATGACTTACTAATCCGTGATAAAATAAATCACTATGAAAAATTTCGTAAGCACTCAATGTACGGTGCGGTCTATTAACACGACTTAAACTTAAAAATATTTTACCCTTATAGCGTTGTGCAACTTCTTGTTTTTCTTGTTTCATGCGTCTTTCAACATACTGGTCACAAGTCTCGCCGTCAATCTGTTGTTGTACACTATCGCCAATACTTTGAGCACCAGCTATACCAAACAGCATTGATTCAAAGTTATTAAACGTAACAACCTTAATAGATTTTTGTTTATTGTGTTCCATATTAAAACGTACAATATTAGTTTCATCATACATGTTCGAACTAAAAAATATAACTTTTTCAGGATCAACACCTGCTTGTTCGCAACTATAATATAACACATCAAAGTATGGAACATCGTGTATTGTACTAAAGCCTTCTGTACTTGTATCAAAAAGGAAAAAACACTTTGGATCGTTTTTTAATTGTTTTAATGCTTTGGGTTTTACAAATCTAAACAAGTTAAGATCAGTATGCCAATCAGGATACTGAATTAAACAATGTATTGCACTTACATCAATTAACTTGTGTTTTCCGGCACTAATAGCTTCTTTTAATTTTTCAATAGACTGCGTAGTATGTGGTCGAGCTACATAATCGTTCTTTGCAATAGAGTCTTGAATTAACTTCATGTGTTTAACTTTCCATAAATACTACTATATTTATGTACGTATATAATGATTGGAGATCATAGTGAAGATTGGATTTATTGGTATAGGAAAACTGGGGTTACCTTGTGCAGAAGTCATTGCCAAAAAAGGTCATGATGTAACAGGGTATGATGTTGTTAATGTTAAGAGCGACAAAGTAACAGTTTGTTCTAGTATCAAAGAGGCTGTTAAGGATAGAAATATTGTATTCATTGCAGTACCTACTCCACATCATCCAGACTATGATGGCAAAGCACCTACAGCTCATTTAGAACCTAAAGACTTTGGATACGACATTGTAATTGATTGCATACGTGAAGCAAACATGCACATGAATAAAGATCAATTACTTGTATTAATTAGTACAGTATTACCAGGCACAGTACGTAGAGAATTTGCACCACTAGTAACTAATACTAGATTTGTTTATAATCCTTATTTGATTGCTATGGGTACAGTAGCTTGGGATATGGTTAATCCTGAAATGATTATGATTGGTACAGACAATGGAGATATTACAGGTGATGCAAAAGAATTAGTAGACTTTTACAAAACTATAATGGAAAACAATCCACGTTATGAAATTGGAACGTGGGACGAGTGCGAATGTATCAAAGTATTTTACAATACATTTATTAGTGCAAAAATTGGATTGGTTAATATGATACAAGATGTTGCAGAAAAGCAAGGACATATTAATGTTGATGTAGTAACTAATGCACTTGCCAAAAGCGATCAGCGTATAATGGGTCCAAGTTATATGAAAGCAGGAATGGGCGATGGTGGAGCATGTCATCCAAGAGATAATATAGCTCTACGCTACATGGCTCAAAACTTGGGGTTGCAATATGACATATTTGATGCTATAATGAATGCAAGAGAAGTGCAGGCTAAAAATATGGCAAATTATTTAATTAAGATTGCTGAGGAGCGTTCTTTACCAATTTTGCTAAATGGCATTGCATATAAACCAGGAGTACCATATACTGACGGAAGTTATAGTTTGTTAGTAGGACATTATTGTAAAGAAGCAGGCTATCATTGTATTGAAGTTGATCCAATGGCTAGTCCACAAAAAGGTCCTTTCACAGCCGTAGCATTATTGGCACATCCAACTCTTTACTGTTATCTCAGTGAAGGAAGTGTTGTAGTTGATCCTTGGAGAGAGTTTGAGTCTAAAAAGTTAGAAGTATTCCATTATGGAAACACAAGATGAAGAAAATTTTAATTGTTGGTGATAGTAATGCACTAGGCGAATGGGGAACTGTTATTCCAGGACCTGCCTGTGCAAATCCTAAACACCCGGAACTATACGAACCGTGGAACAAGGACAAATACTTAGAAGGTACTGCACCTAAGCCTTTTCAAGTTGTATGGCCAGGGTTTGGTTATAACTTAGATCAAATGGGTCATGCTACTGCTAATTATGCCTTTGGTGGTTCAGGCAACTTTGAAGCAATTTTTAAAGTTGAAGAAGCATTGGGTCTTGCACCTTGTTTTACTAGTCCTGTATTTTACAAACCTAATTTAATTATATGGATGCTTACTGAGCCTTGTAGAGATCTAAAAAGAAGTTTATGGCCAGATGAAGCAGGACTATATGACTTGCAAAAGTATTACGATAAAAGCGAAGATAAAATTAGAAATGCTAATAGCATTAAAGATATAAATGATGAATTACTTACAATAGCATTAGATGGCGCACAAGCAATTTACGAGCAAACAGGTATACCTTGGTTAGTAATTGAAGGTTGGGGTAAACTACCTAAAGATATTAGTAAGTACACTTTTATAAAATATGTACATCGTGAGTGGATGGATAAAATATTAGGAAGACCAGTACCATTAATTAGTAGTTGGGGTACAGCAGAAAACGTTCGTAGACGCAGACCAGACCTAACAGAAAATGCGGCAGAAAGTTTACGCATGTTTGCTAGACAAAAACCTGAACTTAATATTCCTGTGATACCAGAAGGAGAAGATACAGAGTTTAAAACTATAGTTGACGAGTACGAAAAAGTAATTGAGATTATGACAAACAGCGACATGTTCCCAGATAACTGTCATGTAGATAGAACAATACAAGAGGAACTAGCTAACGAGATAGCACCACATGTATGATATTGTTTTTATAAGTTACGGTGAAGCAAACGCTGATAGTAATTGGGATAAACTTAAACAACAGTATCCAATGGCAAAGCGTGTTAAAGACGTTAAAGGAATTCACCAAGCACACGTAGCAGGTGCTAAAAAATGTTTTACAAAAATGTTTTGGGTAGTAGATGGTGACGCTCAGATAGTAGACGATTTTAAATTTGATCACGAAGTTAGTAGTTACGATTTAGATTGTGTTCATGTGTGGAGAGCAAAAAATCCTATCAACGGATTAGAGTATGGGTATGGTGGCGTTAAGTTATTACCACGTATGCTTACACTAAAGATGGATACTACAACAAATGATATGACTACTAGTATTAGTGATAAATTTAAAGCAATGCCAAGTGTTAGTAACATTACTGCGTTCAACACAGATCCATTAAGTACATGGCGTGGTGCGTTTAGAGAATGTGCAAAGTTGGCAAGTAAAACAATACAAGGACAACTAGAGGAAGAAACAAATGAACGACTTAAGACTTGGACTACTCATGCTGATGGAGTACATAGTAGATATGCGTTACGAGGTGCTAATGCTGGTATGCAGTTTGGCCTTTCTGTCGGCGCTGATTTGGGGTTAATAAATGATTTTGAATGGTTAGAACTACAATATGCAAACGATTCCTTTTAATAACATAACGTCTTTAGGACAAAAAACAATGTTAGACAATCCATTGTTTAATGTTAGTTGGATACTTGGAAGATTTTGTAACTATAAATGTAGCTACTGTTGGCCTTATGCAAATACAGATAAGCCAGACCATCAAGAATTAAGTTTATATAAGAGTACTATTGATGAAATAAAACGCCAAGCAAGAGATAATGGCTATACACAATTTCATTTTAGTTTTAGTGGAGGAGAACCAACAGCATATAAAGACTTTGGGGAGCTCATAGAGCATTACTGTAGTGATACAGCACCAGAATATCAAAGTTTACATATGACTACAAATTTATCACCAGGAAGTAAATGGTGGAACAAATGGTTAGAAGCAACTAAAGGATTACAACGTAGAAGTATTACAGCAAGTTTCCATGCAGAGTTTGCAAATGAACAAGAGTTTGGCGACAAGTGTTTACAGCTTATGAAAGAAGGAGTACTAGTAACAATCAATCAAGTTATGGTGCCCGAACTATGGAAGGAATATTATGAAAGATCATTACGACTTATTGATAGAGGAATACATGTTACTCTTAAGCCACAAAGCGACCCAACTGCGTCATTTGTGGTCAGTGGTTACACGGAAGAACAAACAAAAATCCTCCAAACAGAATCAGAGCAACAGGTCGCACAAGTTAGACTCAAAGATGCTCAAGGAGTAGAGTACGAACTTGACCAAGCAGAAAGATTAAATGCATTTGGCTTTAACAAATTTAAAGGTTGGAGTTGTAACGCAGGGTATCAAAGTTGCATCATACGTGGCGATGAAGTTAAAAGAGCTTATAGTTGTAGCGATGAACCTCTAGGTACGCTTAAAGACGGTTTTACGCTGTTTAAGACACCATCTAAGTGTGTAACTGATACGTGTGTTAGTAGTGCAGACAATAAGATACCTAAGGAAATACTATGAAGAATTTATGGAAACGTTATAAGGCACACGATAACAAAGTAAAAGAAGCACAAGCAAACTTCAAAGTGTCTGATATAAAGAACAAATACTTTAGAGCATTGATGTGGATTATTATGCTTAAATTTGTATGGGATATTACTACACTATTTGAAAAGTATTTGCCTATGAAAACAGTATACAAGATATTAGGATTAGGTTGGACTAAACTAGGCTATTATGTATTTTGGTTATTATGGTTTATATTCTTAGTAGTAGTATTATACAATGTATTAGGACAAGAAGCCTTTGATAAGTTAGTTAACGAATTATGAAGATAGATATTAGAGATATTAAATTTTGGATGGATGCTATTCGCAACAGCGATGACAGAAGTCGTACCTTAGAAAGTTTTTGGGGCGGACAGTTAGAATCTAAAACTTGGTTAGTTGAATCTCTACAAGCAAAAGCTAAAACAATTAGTAATGCTAATGTTGTTATACATGGCGGCTGGAATGGTGTGTTAGCAAATATGCTATTCAATAGTGAAATTGGTATTAAACATATCATAAGTGTTGACCTTGATCCTGCTTGTAAAGAAATTGCAAGTACAGTAAACAAGCGTCAAGAGATGGAAGGTAAGTTTGAAGCAGTTACAGATGACATGTGTAGTTACGAGTATATAAACAATCCTTACTTTGTTATTAATACAAGTTGCGAACATATTACACAAGAACAATATATGCAATGGTTAAATAATATACCAAAGGGTACAAAGATAGTTTTACAATCTAATAACTATTATGAATTAGAAGAACATATTAACTGTAGCGATACACTAGAGGAGTTTGCAAAGAAATCAAAGTTGAATGTTGAAGTTGCAAAGGAATTACAATTAACAAAGTATAAAAGATTTATGATTATAGGAACAAAAGATGTATAACTACGAAGATATCACATCAATACATTTAGAAGTTACAACTAGATGTCAAGCAAGATGTCCTATGTGTCCAAGAAGAATCAATGGCGGACCTGAACTTGACAGTTTAGATCTTACAGAAATTAGTTATGCACAATTTATAAAATGGTTTCCTGTAAGTTTTGTACAACAATTAAAGTTTTTAAATATGTGTGGTAACTTAGGCGATCCTATTATGGCCAAAGACACACTAGGCATAATGCAATACCTACGTAAGCACAATCCTTTTATGACTTTGCAAATGCACACTAACGGAAGTGCTAGGACTACTGATTGGTTTAAGGGTCTTGCAGATGTAGGAGTAAAAATTGTATTTGGTATTGACGGATTAGGAGATACTCATTCGTTATATAGAATTAGTACAAACTATGAGAAAATTTTAGAAAACGCACAAGCATTTATAAGTGCAGGCGGAGATGCAAGATGGGATATGCTTGTATTCAAACATAATGAACATCAAGTAGATGCATGTGAACAGTTAAGCAAAGACTTAGGCTTTAAAGGATTTAGCATTAAGCATACTACACGTTTTAGAGATGGTAAGTTAGATGTAATAGATGACAACTACAATATTACACACACGCTATTACCATCACAAAAGAGTTTAGAAATGATTGCACCAGCAGAAAAAGCTAGACACGAAGTTATGCCAACTATTAATTGTAAAGCAGTTCAAGATAAACAAATGTATATTGCCGCTAACGGAAATGTTAGTCCTTGTTGTTGGTTAGATTTAGAATGGTTACCTCAACACTCCCATTCAAGAATAGATTACATGACAAAAATTAAAGAATATCCTAATTTACACAATCATTCATTTGTAGAAATTTTTGACAACGGCTTCTTTAACAAGATTAGCAGTTGTTGGACTAGTACTGGACTTAAAGAATGTTCAAAACAATGCGGAACATTTGATAAACTAAACGCACAGTTTGAAAGGCATGAGCATGAGTAAAACATTTTGTCCTTTGCCTTGGATACATTTAGCAACACGCCCTAACGGTGACGTTAGAGTTTGTTGTACTGCTAATGCATCAGGTGCAGGGATAGAAGATGACAAAACAGTAGGGCTTGTTAAGAAAGACGGCATTGCTATGAATATGCGTGACCATACTATTGAAGAAGTATGGAATAGTGAGCATATGCGTAACACAAGATTGCAAATGTTAAATGACCAAGTACCTGCAAGTTGTCGTAAATGTTTTGCAGAAGAAGAAAAAGGTATTGTAAGTAAGCGTCAATGGGAAACTAAAGTATGGGAAAAGCGTTTAGACATTGACAGTATTGTAGAACAAACAGATACAGACGGTAACTTACCTGTTAATATTCCTTACTTTGATTTGCGCCTTGGTAACTTGTGTCAATTAAAGTGTGTAATGTGTAGTCCACATGATTCAAGCAGTTGGATTAAAGAATGGAAACTACAAAAACCTAAATACAAAAATAAAGATTTAATTGCAGAACAAAGTTGGGATCAAGACTTTGATTATACTTGGTATAAGAAAGGATCGTTTTTAGATTCTATGAAAGACCAAGCACAACATATTAAAGAATTATATTTTGCAGGTGGTGAGCCTTTACTAATACCAGAGCATTATGCTATATTAGAGTTTATGGTTGATAACGGATTTAGTAAAAATATTTGTATACGTTATAACAGTAATGGATTAGAATTACCTGATAAATTATTTGCATTATGGAAACACTTCCAAGAAGTAACATTTAACTTTAGTATAGATGCATATGGAGATAAAAATGATTATATACGCTATCCGAGTAAATGGCAAGATATAAGTACAAACTTACATAAACTAGATAAAGCAGGGTCTAATATCAAAGTTAACATGGCCTGTGCAGTACAGTTGCTAAATGTAGCATATATACATGAACTTGCAGAGTGGAAAATACAACAGAAGTTTACTAATATTAACGTATTACCATTTGGTGGCGGACTTATAGGTACACACTTAGTATACTTTCCGTCATACTTAAATATACGTGTGCTACCACAAGCATATAAACAGTTTGCTAAAGATAATATAGAAAGGTTTATCGATAGTCAAAAATTTAATACTGCTTGGAATGAACATGCTATGGGCAAAACAAGATTTGAAGGATTAATAGAATATATGATGAGCGAAGATTGGTCAAATAAACTACCTCAACTACAAGACTATTTAAGAGTATTAGATGAACAACGTGGAACGGACTTTAGAAAAACGTTTCCTGAATTAGGAGAACACATATAATGAATACTGACAGAGCCTTACTATGGAACAGCCTGTGTAATTTAGGCGACATGGTAAAATTAAAACTAAAAGTTAACGGGCATGAGCTTGTACAACAGTTAGAACAGTTTCAAGATAATTGGTGTCCTTATAACGCAAAGAAAGATACACACAACAATCGTTGGGGCTTACCTGTAACAAGTCATACAGGTGATGTAATGGACAACTATCATTTGAATAGCTTTGGCCATATGCAACGCTACCATGATATTGAAATGAAAGAAGAAAACTTTACAACACCAACTGAAGTGTACAAAAACATTCCGCAACTTGCTAGTCTTGTAGATGTATTTGCACCTGACATTGGTCGTGTACATTTACTTAGAGTTGATGAGGGAGGATTCTTTCCACCACACAGAGATTTTCCAGGAGTAGGACCAGAGTACTTTAGATTATTAGTTACGTTTGGTAAATGCCAACCTGAGAACTATGCACATATACTAGATAAGAAACTAATTTATCCTGATCCAGAGTATGTACATTTTATTAACTTCCAAAAAGAGCATAGTGTGTTTAGTTATACTAACGGACTACATTCATTAATACTTACAGTTAAACTAAATCAGCGTACACATGATTTAATTATTAAGAATAGCATGAGCGAATGAAACTAGATTATCAAGATAAAACAAAAGAAGATTGGTTCTTAGTTAGTTGGACATTAAGTAACAAGTGTAACTATCGTTGTTCGTATTGTCCAGACCATTTACACAATGGAACAACAGGACAACCTAAATGGGAAACTGTTAAAAACTTTGTTGAAAATTTTAAAGTACCGTCTAAGGATATTTGTTATAGACTTAGTGGCGGCGAGCCTACGTATTGGAAACACTTTATTGATCTTGCAAAACTTGTTAAAGAACAAGGACACACATTTAGTTTTGTTACAAACGGCAGTCAATCAGTTGAATACTTTAAAAAGATAGATCCGTATACTGATGGTATGCTTATTAGTTACCACCCAGAATATTCAAGTGCATCACACTTTGTAGAAATTGCAAATGCAACAACTTGTGAAATTATTGTTAACTTAATGTTGCCACCAGGCAAAGAAGCATTTGACGAACAGTACAAAATAGCACAATACTTATTTGATAGAACAGATAGGATGTCAATATATCCTAAAGTTATTTTAGATAAAACAGAAGGAGAGCATATTACTAATACTGTATCTCCTTACAGCAACGAACAAAAACAAATAATTGGCCAATGGCCATTTGCTAGAGAAGTTAACGATGATAAACTACATCGTGGCGATCTTAAACTTGACGAACAACCTATTACAGCAAACGATTTAATTATATCAGGAATGAATAATTTTGCTGGTTGGAAGTGCTGGGCAGGTATTGACGGAGTGAATATAGACATGTGGGGAAACCTATATAGAGCAGACTGTCAATTTGGAGGCCCAATAGGAAACATGGAACGATACAGATTGCCAACAGAACCTATTACATGCGGAAAAACTGTATGCGGGTGTTTGAGCGATATATACATACGGAAGGACCGTGGCAATGGACGAAGCAGAACTGAAAGAAGCATACCGACTGTTTTGGATGGTTAAAGGACATATTGATTGTAGCGACGAAACAGCATTACAATCAGCTGACAGTTATTTTAACAGGCTGTGGAGAGCAGGAAGTGATGGTGCTCCTTTATATGCACGGGAAGAGGGATTCGAAGAGGCTTACTTAAATAAAAAACTAAGTTCTGGACAATAGTCTAATACGTTTTCGTTTCTAATTTTATCTAAATCTTTTGTATACTTAACAAACGTGTCTAGCAGTTTACTATCGTCTTTGCTAGTGTACTTTATATTAGGAAATCTAAAATCAATTTTGTCTAATACGCTGTTAGGTAAAACTTGCGGATTCAAGTAAGGCGGTGTTACTACAACATTTGTAAAATATATTTCCCAGTTGTCTTGTTTATTTTCTTCAAACCACCAATACAGTTTATCTAAGTGTGCAATGTTATATGCCATAACAGTTGTAGTAATAATTACTCTAGTTGCAAAATCAAACTGTTTTAAATTTTCATTTAGTTGTGCAAACGTAAAGTTTTTACCACCTCTAATATATTCGTATAGTCCTTCAGTACCTTCAACACTTATATTCCATTTAGTTTGACCAAACTGTTTTGCAAGTTCGTGTACTTCTTCATCTACAATAGTACCATTAGTAGTCCAGTCAAGTGTAATGTTTTTAGCAATACCAAGATCAATAAACTTTTGTAATATTATTTTGTTAGCAGGTTCCATGTAAGGTTCCCCACCTAGTATACTTAGATATTGTAAGTTCATAAACGGAGTAGGATCTTCAAACAACCGTTCTATGATTTGTTCGCTTTTATTTGTGTAACCAAACTCTGGACTGTTAACAGGGCGTTGATAATTGCTGTCCAAATTGTGTAATTTAATATCATCTTTAACCCAGGCACTAGAAGCAAGTCCACTACACATACGACATTTCAAATTACAAATATTACTCATATTAAACTCCAAAAAGTAGATATCTGTGAAGTTTTTTGAGTAGTCGTAATTGGTATTTTCCAACATTGGATTAAGTGTATCACGGAAGAATAAACGTCTGCTATGACCCGCAGATTCTTCTTTTAAAGCACATTGTTGACAAGCTGGTGGTAACACTCCATTACGGAAGCTATCCTTTGTGTGTGACGCTGTAAGACTGTCTAAGACGGTGTTTAAAGGTGTTTTAAGCACGTTACCATAGCGTTCTTTATACACACAGCAGGGTACAATATCACCATTAAAGCGTACTGTAATACTATGCCAAGGAGCGAAACATTTCATATTTTGGTTACCCGTTTTACTTCTAATTTATCACCAAAAACAAAGATAAAATGTTCTTGTGTTTCCATGTGGTAAGCTAATACATTTATGTGGTTTTTGTGTATAATTGGTCTACCAAAAATTAAACCTTTAAAAGTTTCGTCTTTAACAATATACCCTTGATCGTCGATTACTATAACAGGACAGCTAGGAGTTCCACTTGGAAAAAAGTAAGCGTATCCGTTGTATTCAATGCCACATCTAAATCTATATTTGCCACCAAAGTTTAATTGGATATCAAATTGTGTAGTTTCTTTTGTAACTGTATCAAATACTAATCCCCAGTTACTATCGTTAGCATGTTCGTCACCGTAAGGTACAGCAACAATCTTATCACCTAGTAACACACCACAGTTGTATTTTTTAGCAAAGTCTACTCCGTTGATAGTATGATACGTAGCAGTATTTGTTTCTGTATCAAACTCTACAATAGTGTTAAGTCCTTTAGTTTCTCCAAATGGTAAACTGTATAGTGTATTACCTTTAACAATGATGTCTGTATACTTTCTAGTAATATTAGGATCAACATCTAGTTCATAACTTTGATATTGTTCACCATCAAAACTTAATAGAGTATTGTAACCGGGTTCGTCTCCTCTAGGCATACTCCAGTATCTTCCATTGCAGTACACAGTTCCCATGTGTAACTTTTTACCTTTAATAGGCAACTCATATGTTTTAATTATTCCGTCAATGTATAATCCAAAGTTTGTATCTTCATATCCTAGTGGAAAACTAAATGCAGTCTTTCCGTCTGTTGCTACACTATAAAATTGTCCTTTACCTTTGAATGGTAGTGTATGATAGTAAGGTGTTGTATCACGTAGTTCTACTACAGTATTGAATTGATCCCAAATACCGTACGGAATAAACCAACTACTATTTTCAATTTGTGCAACAGCATTGGTCTTACTAGTTGCTGGTAGTAACGCTAAGTCAATATACTCGCCTTTGTAAAATACTTTGCTGTAGTCTTTACATTTTTCTGTAGCAAACGGAGGACTTAGTAATTCATTGTTATGCTCAACTAAAAGCATATGCTTAATAGATTGTTCTTTGTAAAAGTCTTGAAATGCTTTATACATTATTTAAATCCAAGGTATGTATTACTTTTTCTTTTACTGTATCAAAAACTAATACAGTTTGAAATGATTCACTTTCACCATACGGAAATGCAAATATTACATCTTCGTGTATTAAACAATTATTATATTTTTCTATTGTAGTAGAATCTTTAAAATACTCTCCTACATCTATAGTATAATAGCTATCGTCTTTTGTGTCAACCACTAATATTTCTGCAAGGTCTCCTTGACTCTTCCAAGTTTCTTCTGGTTCACAAACACATCCACCTCTTGGAATGTAATAAATCTTACCTTGACTATTCTCTTTACCTGCAAAGTATTTTTTACTTTCTTTTCCTATGTGTAAATCTTGTGTATACCATGCATCAATGTTAGTGTCAATGATAAGCATTTCGCTCCAGTTCTCATCATGTCCTGCAGGCGGAAAGTAAATTTTACCATTACGTGCAACAGTATGGGTATAATACATTCTACTTGTTTCTTTTAATCCTGTGTTTTCACTAAACCAACGATTACCATCAAAGCGTAGTAATACATCAAAGTCAGGATTTTCGCTGTATGGCGGTGCGTATAATTTACGTCCTACTTTAGCTAACGTAGTAAATTTTTTATTAGTGTATTGTGTATCAGCTACTTCTAACCAATGGTTACGCATATCAATAATTTCGTATTTCATAGTGTTACAATCGTAATGAATTCTATGATGGAACGTAGGAGCATCAGGTTCTTCACCGCGAGGTACTCCGTAAATAATTCCATCTATCATTTGTGTAGTATGCCATTTTTTACAATCTTCAATTGGTACTTCTATATGTACATGCGTTAGTGTATGATCATTTAGATTAAGATGCATAGCCCAACTAAACGGTTCGTGTTCTCCGTAAGGTAATGCTACAATTTCATTACCGTGTATATGTCCTTGTATGTATTTGCCTTTGCCTTTAGGAGATACTTCAATGTATTCTACAGCATCTGTTTCTGTATTAACAACTAGGATCTTACTTTCGTTGTATGGCAAGAAGTATATAAGATGTCTATATACAATACCATGTTGCCATTTCTCAAAACTATCGTCTACATCAAGTTTAATTTTTGTAATAGCATACGTAGTTGGATCCATTTTAAGCATATAGTCAATGCTTTCGTTTAATCCAAATGGAGGAATGTATATCATTCCATTGCTACCTAGTGTAGCGTAACTAAAGGCTTGCGGGGTCAAATTTATCTCCAAATGCACTTGTTAAATCAGAATGTAGTTTAGTCATGATTTGTTCTTCGTTGTATAATCCAACGTTATCCCAATCTACCATATACATTTTATCACCGTCAATCATAATATTACTTAGTACCCAGTCGTAGTGTGCATACGGACTAGTTTCATTAATAGTAAACATACAAAAGTCGTAAATCTTTTTTATAAACTGTGGCGTATGTGCAAACTGACTTGCCGGTGTACCGGGAACTTTGTGGTACTCAATAAACATTTTCTCGTCATCAACTCCCCAATCAATTACCCAGCCTTCCATAACTTCGCCTAGTATAATAATATGTTCTTCAAGTCGTTCTCTATCAATCACAGTCCATTCTTTACGGAACCTGTCTTCAAGTTCAAATACTTTTCTACCCCACTCGGTATTTTCTTTAATTAATTTCATAAGCCTTTGCTACCTCTGGCAAGTAATCTTTAATGTACATCTTGCGCCAATTATCTTGCTTTGTTATTTGTCTTATGAAGTGTTCAATAATTTTAGGATCACTAGGATGATTTGCCCACCCGTCAACATCTGGGTGTATTCCTTTAAACTGTTCTTTTAAAATAGTTGGAGCATTTTTAACATGCAACCATTCTGGTAATATTAATAAATTATCGTAAACTTTAAAGTTATTTGTTTGTGCGTACTCTTTTATTTCGTTGTAGTATAACGCATTAAGAATACTAAGTGTTGGTGTTACATCAACTTTACAAAACTCTGCATACTTTTGTGCATTAACTTCTATTTCGTCCCATTTACTTCCGCTTCTAATGTAATTAATTTTATCACTTGCGGCATCTAAGCTAAGACTCATAACTACTAGATTAAATCTTCTTAATAATTTTTCAATTCTAGGGTTCCATAACGTTCCGTTAGTATTAAATCTAACTACTACACTTGGATCAAGTCTTTCTAAAAACTTATCTAAGTGTCTAACCATCATAGGTTCACCACCTGTTAAATAAACTTCTCTAATAGGCAAGTCATCAAACTTTTTCATTGTTTCTTCTGAAGCCCAATTAAAGTTTGGAACTTCAAGTACTCCGTGTAACGGAACAATACCAGCCTTCTTCATTTCAATAGCTTCTTCGGCAATACTACTACTGCTCATTTCCCAACAGCTAACACATTTAAGATTACAGCTATTACCAAATCTAATATCAAGATGACTTATTCCAGGACCATAAAAGTTTCTAACATATCTAGTACCGTCTGGTTTTACTCTAGTACGCATACTGTCAATGCCTTGTAGTTCTTGTTGTTCACAACGTGTACAAGCATCTGGCCATTTACCTTCTTCCATCTCCTTAACAGTTTTTTTATGAAAATCACTGTCGTGCCATTCTTGTGGAGTATGTGTTTTAACATTTTCTTTATTAGTTTGTTCAAGACTAACACAACATAAACGATATTCTCCATTGGATCGTACACAAAGTTGATTGTCTAGATATTTACATCTCACCGCAGGTTACCTCACATATTTTAAATCTGTTTTTACTTGGCATTAATAATTCTTCACCTTCAATTATATCTGTTAATGATCTGTCATTTACGTTTGGCCATACAATATCATTTTGTTGTTTGGCATATGGGCTATTAATATCTCTAGGCCAACGGTCACTTAGTAAGTAACAACAAGGTAATACTTCGCCCACATGGTTAATTTGTACTTTTCTTTTGTTTTGCCATTTGCACTTTATAGTAGTTTCGCCAAAGTCTTTAATTTTTTCTAATCTTTCAACTTGGTCAAGATGTTTACTATCATATTTAACTACACGAGCTTTGTCTTTTTTATTTGCTTTAAATTTTTCAATCGCACTATCAACCATACTATTGAGAGCAGTAAAAGTATACCCACCATTGATGTCAAATTTTAAAAAGCCCATGTCTTTGCTTAACTGTTCTGCTTGTTCTAACTGATGTGCATTATGATCAAACACTAGCATACGCCAACGTGCTTTACCACCGGCTTCTATAAATGCTTTAGCGTTATTCATAATACGTTCCCATATAACTCCTCGTCTATATAAATGATTAGTATCTTCTAATCCGTCTATACTCCAAGTAATACCACTAGGTTGCTTAAACTTCTTTAATACGTTTGCTAGTGCAACATATTGTTCTGGCATACCTACACCACCATTAGTATGAATCATAATTTGTATATCTTCTGAAGCGGCATATTCAAGTGCTTCAACTAGTATAGGATTCATTAATGCATCACCATAATTACCATTAAATATTATTTCGTTAGTAGTAGCATTATCTATAATATTTTTCCATGTTTCCATAGTCATGTGGCTTAATGGCATTGAAGGATTCACCTTAACACCGCCCAAATTTCTACTACAATTTCCGCACATAGAGTTGCAGTGACTTGTGAAGTCAACTACAATCGCATCTAGTGTATCGGCAGTTAAGTAAGGCATAAGTATATTTAACAGATAGTTTAATGATATAGTAGAGTTATGACAGCAGATATAGAACATATAAAGCGTAGAAAAGACATTGTTACTACACAGTATCCAGAGCAGTTTGACCCTAAATGGGTTATAATGGAAAGTGGATGGCCTTGTTTTAGGCTAAGTGCATTAGATAACCAGCCTTGGAAAGAAATGCACAAAGAAGCTGAAGCACTTGTAGACAAGTTTCATTTACACAGAGAAACTACATATGGCAAAGGTTGGAAAAGTCTAACACTACACGGGCTAAATGAAGATACTCAAAGTTTAAACACATATGGTGACAGACAACAATCAATTAAACAGCTAGATTGGACTTGGGTAGCAGACGAATGTCCTGTTACTAAAAAGTTTTTAACAGATGTATGGCCTGCAGAGTTTTTAAATCGTGTAAGATTTATGTTACTTGAACCAGGTGGATACATTCTTCCACACCAAGATAGGTCAGATGAAGAAAAGCGTTTAAGTGTTTGTAATATTAGTCTAAACAATCCAGAAAATTGTAACTTTATTTTTAAAGACCACGGCATAGTTCCGTTCGAAGACAAAGGTAGTGCGTTCCTTATGGATATATCAAACGTACATGCAGTATATAACGATAGTGATACGCCTCGTATACATATGATTATACATTATGAACTAGGCAGACGTATTAGAGATTTCTTTTACGTACTAAGACAAAGCTATTATACTAATCAGGGGTAACATGAAAGACTGGAATAGCATCACAGCTGATAGATACTACGAGAATCTCAACCTTGATAACAATGTTGGTGTAGGAATTCTTGATATCAGTCGCGACATACCAAATGCTATAGTACAAAAACGTTCTTTTGACATGACATACTTTTATATCAATCGCATGTTAAAGATGGGTATGTGTAATTACGTAGGATTTCATAAACGTGTAGAAACAATACTTGAAGAAGCATTAAAGGCAGACAAAAAGTATGCAATAGTAGCATGTCAAGGGCTGTTATTACATAGAGGACCAAGTTTAGTGCAACAAAGTGTTGCATATGCTGAAAACAATCCGCAGTTTTTTGTAGTTGGCCACATCATGGACAAAAAGAATCAACATTATCTTACTAAAGGTGCATACCCTGGATTGCATAGACAATACTTGTTTGTAAATTTAAGCAAATGGGTTGAACTAGGAAAGCCAGCATTTGATGAGATGGGTGTTTTCTGGGATAGAAAACCAGAGATGCAAAATTATTGTCTAAGTGAAGATACTATTCATAGTACTTACACACCTAAGTGGATTAAAAACATGCAAGGCACAAGTAAGTATGCTACAACTAGCGATGGTTCTAATTGGATTGATATTGCTATGCGTAAAAACATACAGATTGATAATTTAGACAACGACATGCGAGCCTGCAAAGTATTTTTGTATCCTTATAGTGATTCAGATAAGCTAGGTGCAGTATGGTACAACAAACAAAGCGAAACAGTTGAAGAATTAACTAATCAAAGTCAAAAGGCCTGGATTAGAAAACAAGCATACCAAGAAGAAATAGAAAAGAATAGAGTATATGCGTTTAACACAGAAACTTTAAGTAGTGAAGGAGTAAGGACAGGCGGAAAACTAATCGATCATTTGTTTAGTGCGGCCGCAGGATTTAAACCACTTGCAATATTAAATGCAAACGGCTTTCATGAAGGTACTACAGTACATTACTTTGATTGGTGCGAAGCAAGTTTAAACTATAAGAAACATTTATTAGAAACTTGGGACGGTTACGATTTAGACAAGTGGTTAATAGAAAATGATTTAGATTATAACTTTAGTTCTACATACAGAGGAAACTATAAAAAGTTTTGGGAGCAAGAACTAAAAGACTTTGGAGGATCATTAGCATTTCAAAGACTATGGAGTAGGTACAAAGACCTTAAACATGAATTTCATATAGTAGATCTTATATATGATAATACTAAACTGTTTGATATTATTAATAGTGTACATGGTACTAAGGTAATGTGGACTACTAACATTTGGTCAAGTGAAATGTTACATTGGAATGTAGAGCCGGAAGAGTTAGAACAGCAATGGTTAAAGTTTGAAGCACAGATACCAGACGATCTTGTACTGTATGGACATGATTACATTGCAGTTGATATGAATTCAAGAGTGCGTGATAATATAAAGCTAACACACCCGAGGTACGCCTAATGGAGATGAAGCGTTACATAGAAAAGCACGACCAAGCAGACCTAGGCTGGGCAGTTAAAAAGTTATGCAAAGTTAATCCATACTCAATGCAAACTTGGTATGCTGACTTAGAAAGAGATTACAGCGATTGGAAGTTTGTTATAGGAGAACAGCAACACATATGGCAGTTTCCTATTAGTGATCCTGAAGCAAAGACAGGACATCGTCTAATGGACGATACTGCATACTATACACTATGTTGGAACAGCAACGAGCCTGGACCTAAGCCATTTGAACAAGGTTGTGCAAAGCCAGAGTATCGAGATAACGACAATGATGAACTCAACCCAAGAGAATGCTTTAAAGGTTATGCACTAGACGTTGTAAATAATTTGCCAATGCGTAGTAAGAAGTGGTTAGTAACTATTCATACTCCAGGCACTAAACTAATTACACACCAAGACAGTCCAGACAAACTTCGTGTACATATTCCTATACACACTAATGAAGATAGTAATTGGATCATAGGTGGAGAAAAATATCATATGGAACCTGGTTGGGCATATCTTGTTAATACAACTATTCCACATAGTGTAGAAAACAAAGGCACAACAGATAGAATACATTTATACGGAAAGGTTTGGACAGATGATTGCCGTAAGTTATAGTAAGAAAGACTTTGTATCTAAAATGCAAAGCGACAATATTACAGATGTAACAGTTGAAGATACTAACGATTATTATATTTGCATTGATTCGACAGGCGGCCCTGACTCAGAGCCATACTTTGAACAGTTCCACCCTAACGTATTAAATTTATGTTTTGATGACGTTTCAAAAGATAGTACAAATTGGGGCGAAGATATTAAAGACTATTACACAGCCGTTGCACCAACACTAACACAAATTCAACATATTTCAAATTTCCTTAAAGACGCCTGCGGAACAATTCATATACATTGTATGAAAGGCGAATCACGTAGTAAAGCCGTTGCAGATTATGTAAATAATACGAGAATTAAGCACGACGGAAAGTATGCGTATACAATTATAAGGGACACACTAGATGAACTTTGATATAAAAGAAATACCGGTCAAGCTAGATTATAGTGATGTTAGAAGTTATCTTATAGGATTAGAAAAGAATTTTAATCATTTAAAGTTTACTAATGTAGCTGATACTGTTGGTAGTGAAAAACATAAAACTGATGGAGTATATGGTTGGGGTATACAAAGTAATTTAGACGACTTAACAATACCATGTCCACCTTGGAATGTACACAAGGATCGTAGCGACAACTATAGAGATACTGTATTAGTACATGGCATAATTAATAAACTTAAAAAACAGTTTCCACAATCAAGACAGTTTAGTATTAGTGGACATCCACCAGGAACTGAAATAGCACAACATACTGATACTGACAGGTATCTCAAAATACATATTCCTATATTGTCTAACCCAGATGCAAAATTTGTATTTGGTGATAAAACATATTCGCTACCCGTAGGAAAAGCATATCTAATAAATACTACACGCCCACACGGAACTATTAATAACGGAACAACTGATAGAGTACATTTATTTTTTAAAGTGCCTGCGGAACATTACATATGAGATTGTTAAAACCTAAAGATATAACAGACATTGATGCGTTGTTTGATAGCCTTGAATGGGATATGATTGAATTAGATTTCAGCATTGACAAGGATGACTTAGAATCTTATCATAAAGAATTACGAACACGGTTACAACATCTTTGTTTTAATTTTAATTCTAAAGAATATCTACGTCCTGATATATACGAAAGATTTCAAAAAGAAAATGCTGTAGGAAACTATGTAGGAAACGTAGGCGGTTGGAGTGTTAGTTGGCCTGTAGAAAGAGATATTCCATGTCCAAGTAAAACACAAGCTAATGTTTCTAAGTACCCAGAATTACAAGACCTTGATGAAGAAAAGTTCTATTACGATTGCGTACCAATGCAAGTTTACAAGTTTGGTATTCTAAATAAAATGATAGAAACTTTATCTTTACAAGCCCTAAGACAAATACTGATAGCACTACACCCGTCTGGGCTAAAAGTTAATACACATACTGACGGAAAAACTAGAAAACTACATGTTCCATTCTATACTAATACTGATGCAGTTTTCACTTTTGGTGAAAATAGAGAACGCAAATATCATATGGAATTGGGCAAAGGTTACATAATTAACACACTTGTACCTCATGGTACAGAGAATCCAGGAAACACAGATCGAGTACATTTGTTATCCAGAGTTGACGATTCATTTATGCAATCGCTTTTATCAATAAACTGCAATATAGCAGATAAATAACAGTAACAGGAGATAATAATGAGCAACACATATTTTACACAGGTATTAGACGAGCCATACCACTTAGGAAATGGCGAGTTTTTGTCAGTAATCACTAACGGAAAAGTACGCCACGAAGGCGAAGAATCAAGAGATTTTAACAAAGATGCAGGCGCAAGAGCAGGTTTACTTAGAGTAAATGCTGACAAGACTACGTTTGTAGACTTCTTTGATAAAAGTGAAAACGGTGACAGATACCGTGGTATTGCAGTTGTAGGTAATACAGCATATGTAATGCGTACACAAAAAGACAAAGTAGACAGCACAATTAGAGTAGCGGCAATTGATTTAACAACTAATGAAGTTACTATGATCGAAGAAAAAGGTGTAACAGTACACGGCTCAGAAACTCCTAAAACATTCTGTGGACACTTTAACTTTGGTAGACCAATTACAGTTGGTACTAAAATTGTTTATCCACCAATTATGAGTGGAATGATTATTGTGTTTGATACAGTTGCTAATACATTTACAGTACATGAAACAGAAGAAAAGTTTGCTTCTATTCATAGTGTGTATGTAGAAGAATTAAACGAAGTTGTATTTTTTCCATATGGTAGAACAACTAACGTCCTGTTAACATTAGATATGGGAACAGATAAAATTACATCACACATGGCGCCAACTAACGGTGCGTTTTATCATGTTAACACAAACGGAACTAAAGCAGTTGGTGCTCCATTAATTATGGACCAGACTACAGAATTTAACTTCTGGGTATACGATGGCGATACTGTTCAGTCAGTTGCTTATGATTCATCTAGTACAGATGACATGGGTGGACAGATGGGTTTCAAATACGGAACTATGAATGGTAACACATTACTAACACATACTTGTTGGGAAGGCTGTAAAGAGTTTGTATCATTAAACTTAGATACACTTGCTATAGACCACTTTGCAACTAACGAGTCGTTAGGTAGTAAGCCTGTTATTAATGCTGGAGATGTTTACTTGTTTCCATCAATACAAAATCCAAGCATGGTAAATCCAACAACTAAAGTTTTTAAAGTTGAAGGCAATGCAATTAATGAAGTTATGGACTTAGGTACTGCAAATATTACTTCAGGATCAATTAACGATACTGATAGTGTTACAATGTTAGCACCTTACAAGTTTGATCTTAGTGATGCAGGCTTAGGCGGTGACATGGCTATTGTAGATCTTAATAACAAAACATCAAAACTTCTACCAGTTAATTTAAGCCTAGAAACTTACAGTAGTTAAGTATTATGCGTATCTGCATTATAGGTGGAGGTACAACAGGCTGGTGGTGTGCAGGCTACATGGAGAAGTTTCTTCCTGATGCTGAAATTACCTTAATTGAATCTGATACTATTCCTATCGTAGGAGTAGGCGAATCTACACTTCCAATGATTAAAACGTTCTTTGATAAGATAGGCGTTGATGAATCTAAATGGATGCCTGAGTGTAATGCTATACACAAATTTGGAAATGTAAAAACTAATTGGGATAAAGCAGACGGCGAACCTTTTGCTTTTACTTTTTGGTATAACGATAACGATACATTTTCTAAATGGTATAAAGACTACGAAGCAGGTAATAAAACAAAGCATCAAATCAATGATGACTTGTATGACAAAGAAGCATGGCGAGCAGTTGCATATCACTTAGATGCAGAAAAAGCTGGACAGTTAGTTAAAGATAATTGTAAAAATGTTATCCACAAAATAGCAACACTAGATGAATTACCTGAAGGTTACGACTTATATGTAGACTGTACAGGATTTCGTAGACAGTTTGTTAAAGATAAAACAGAAACAGTATACGATCATCATTTAGTAGATCGTGCATGGGTATGCCCATTTGAACACGATAAAGATATTTCACACTATACAGAATCAATTGCAAGAGAAAACGGCTGGCAATTTGTTATTGACTTAACAAATAGAATAGGTACAGGATATGTATTCTCAAGTCAGCATACAACAGACGAAGAAGCACTAAAGAGCTTTAAAGAGTACAATGCACATAGAACTCCATTTATGGGCAAAGAGCCTAGATTACTTAAATGGAAGCCTAACGTATTAACTAATCCTTGGTCAGATAATGTTGTTGCTATAGGTCTTGCTAACGGTTTTATTGATCCTTTAGAGTCTAATGCATTGTTTATGACGCAGTATAGTATTACATTATTAGTTGATTGTATTAAAAGAAATGCAAAGCCAGGCGTGTATAACAGAAGTATGCGTAACTTGTGGAAAGAAAATAGCGAGTATATACTACATCATTACATGTTAAGTAATAGAACAGATACTGATTTTTGGAAATACTACAGTGAGTTTGATGTTACAAAAACGTTATGGGATAATTATATTAAGCGTGGTAACAAGTATACTAATTTATATCCTGATGCTATATGGGCAACGCTAGGATTATATCACGATGAGTTCGAACACTACAAGCCTAAAGATTTAGCTCTTTCTTCATAATACTTACTAACATTAATACGCCACAAACTTTGCGGAACGTTGTATAGTTCTATAGTTTGTTCTAAATGCCATACACCTCTTTTAGCAATTAACGGTGCGGCAATGTCATTAGCACGTTTACTTTTACCGCCATCATCATTTACGTTAGTACTGATATAAAGTTCTGCATTAGGATTTTGTGCTAGAGCCCATTCCATTTGCATAGGTAACATATAACTAAAGTGTATACCTGTCTTAAAAAAGTCTCTACCGGTACCCATTGTATGTCCTGGTAACTGAGCACCACGAAACAAACAACGATAAGCATTTGGACTTACTTCAGGTAAAGAGTGTACACCTGCAATACTAACAATTCTTCCACAAACAATAGCAACTGTCCAAGCACCGGTATCTAAACACCATTGCCATTTCATTTTTTCTAAAGATGTATTGTTACTAAAACTTTGGCTATTACAGAATTGTAATACTTTATCTTTATCGGTTGCCGTAGCGAATCTAAATTCCATTCTTCCAAGTACGTCCTTTTGCTTCTTTTAGTCTTCCATGAAACTCTTTTGTGTCCATGTTAAAAACATCACCTGTTGACTTGCCGTTAATAATACAATGCTGTAAGTTATGTCCACCAGATGCTTGTAACGGCATAAACATAACATGGTTTTCTTTTTGGTCAATAGTGGTTAAATCAAAACTAGGTGAGTCGTAACCAATCATTACCGGAGGAGCATACTCTGTCATTCCATACCAATTAGCAACTGTTTGTACACCACGCTCTTTAAAGGCATCAATAAATGATTGTTCAATTTTACTGCTACCTGTAACCATATAACGTACACAACTCATGTCTAAGTTTTTAAAGCCTTTTGTCTTTTGTAGTAATTCTAAATGGCGTGGAATTAACGCTATATACGTCGGTTTAACGCTATTAAACAACGTAGGGTATGCAACTGCATTAAAGTTGCTACAAACAAGCTGTGCGCCGCTTATATAAGCAGGATGAGCTGTTATAGTGTAGTGTGCTATAGTGTTTGCAGGAAAGACATCTAGTACAACATCGTCTTTAGTTAAACCAATTTCTTTTGCTGAACGTTCTGCACAACGGTTAATGTACTCCCAAGAATGTTTAACAACTTTAGGTTGGTCCGTACTACCAGATGTGAATAGAGTAAGCATATACTTACTTATTGGAAATTTATTTGGAAGTTATTGTATGTGGATTAAGCGATCATCTTGATCCAAGCCGCGCCATCGTAAAATACTGGATAAGCGTTTCCTGAACCAACACTAACTGGATCCCAAGTAATTCTATCTGCAATAGCTAACATGCCTACAGTTGGTGTACCTGGTTCTGCCGCCAATGGTTTTAATTTTGCAAAACCGTTAACGTCTAGTGTCGCTAATGGAGCATATGAAATAGTATTAGCAATAGCCATACTACCATCTGCTACAATGCTTGTTGCAACTAAGTCTGGAACACTTGCTGATCCATTGTTGTTGATAAACATCATTTTACCCTTTGCAGTATCTGCCGAAACAGTTGTGCCTGGGTCAATTTGGAATGTAACAACACTTGATGGAACATTGTTGCCTGTTGAACCATCTAAACTTCTTGCTTGGATAGCACCTAAGTAATCACCTGCTGTACCTTGTGTAGGTGTTGTCATACTTCCGTGTAATCCTGTGAATGCCATTTTATAAGCACCACCAAATCCTGCTTGTGCTAAACCAATCATGTCAATCGGTGGAGCACCGTCTACTGAGTAAACGTTAATACCTGTACTAGCTGTGTCATCTGCCGCACCAAAGTCAACTGTAGTTAAACCATTCTTTAGTTTAATTACGTTAGCATTAGCAAACATAGAACCGTTGTCAAATTTAACTGTTCCGTTAACGCCATCAATAATAGCACTACTGTCATCACTGTAAACTGAACCTGTTACATCACCTGTAAATGTTCCTGTGAATGTTGGTGCTGATACTGTACTTGTAAATACACCTGTACTTGCGTTTACTGTTTTAAGTGCTGAATTGTAAAATACTGTTGCATCGTTGGCTTTAATTGTACCTGTTAGCTCACCTGTTGCTGTTAAAGCACCAGTAGCAACATTTAATAATACTGTACTGTCATTACCTATAACATTTGCATTAATACTAAGTGCATCAATTTGATCTGTAACAGTTAGTGTATTAACATGTGCTGAAGCAAACTTATTGTTAGGTGATCCTAAGCTTCTTGCTCCGTCTACATCTGGAATAATATCTGATTCAATCTTAGCTGATAAGTTAACTGTATCAGTAGCCGCATCACCAATAGTAAGGTTGCCACCAATAGTCATATTACCGTCAGCAGTAATGTTTCCGGTTGCAGTAATGTTTCCTGTTACGTTTACATTACCTGTACCGTTAATGTTATAATTGTTTAGATCTAAGTCAGTTCCAAGAAACGCACCAGCTGTATCAACTGCTAATCCGCCTGCTGTGGTTCCATCCCCTACATACAGCTTTTTAGTGTCTGTCGTATAGATCAACTCCCCATCTAGTGGAGTAATTAGAGCCCTTTGGGCGTCCGTCCCTCTTCGTAATCTTAAAGCCATTTATAGCACTCCTAGTATCTTATGTATGTATTTATGCCAATAAGATAATTTACTTCCGCTTCTTCAGAAACTGTTTAGTACGTTTTTGTACGTCATTTTTGACTCTTTCTGAATCTACACGGAAATCAACGTTTTTTATTGCAGAATTGTAGTTAGTAAACATTTCGTTAAGTGCATGTTCAACCTCTTTTAAAGGGTCTAATTTTGACTTATCCTTAATTTCAATCTCCCACTTCTTACCGTTGTGGAACGATACTGTTATACTTTCTACGTATTCTAGCGGAATAGCATCGATGTCTATGTCTTTGAACACCTCCGGCCACTTCGCTACTATGTCTTGTGGTAGTCGCTTCTTACGACTTGCCACGACCCGAAGCCTTTTTAACAGGTGCCAACTCGTCGGCTTGTTTTCTTAACTCTGTAGCTTCTTTAAATAGTCTATCAGCATCAGCTCTTAGATTCTTAGCTAAGTCGTCGTCTGATAAAGGCTCATCTGTACTTGCAACAGCTTGAGCTTGTACTTCAGGAGTACCAACTGGGCCACCTGAACCTACTTCAGTAACTGAACTTTGACCTACTGCTAAATCAGAAATACTAATTCCTTTTTGATCAGCAATAACCTTATTAAGTTCTGCAAGGTTAATTGTAGTTGAATTATCAGGTGTCATAGTAACATCTACTGTAGCAACCTTAGTTAATTTACCCCTTGCGTGGAATGATGGTAACATAGTACTACCGTCTGTTAGTTGTGTTCTTTGCATTGCATCTGCTAATTCTTCAGCAGTTTGTCCTGCATTACTTTCAACTAAGTTCATTAGTACGTCATGTTCTGAATCACCCAAGTTTTCTGTTTGAACAACTAGACAACTTTCTGGATCGTCTGGTAATGTTCTAAATGCGACAGCAACTTTACGTCCTGTCTTTTCTAGTCTTCCAATGTGCTTTAAAGCCATATTATTTCTCCTTAGGCGCCTAATACAGCATTAGCATCTGCCGGAGATACTGGAGTATCTTTAGCATTAGCTGGTGCCGCCGGTGTTGCCGGAGCAGTTGCCGATTCGCCTACTTGTTGATTTTGTACCGTTGTTAGGAATACATCTAATTTATTAAATGTTTTTCCGACTGCTTCTAGTTCGTTAGCCTTAAATGCTCCACGACTTTGTGCAACTTCGATAATAGTTTTTAAAACGCCTAAGTCCTGAACAGTTAACTCTGCCGCGGCCTGCGTTCCTTCTGGTGCACCACCCTGTGGCATAGGTGCTTGGCCTGCGCCATCTTTTCCTACTGTTGGGGTTGATGCAACTTTTGTTGTATCATTTGACATTTATATTCTCCTTGTTTTGATCATAACAAGCATATCTGTTTATATGCTATTATATTTACTCTGGGTTAATTAATTGTACTTTAAATGTGGACAAGCTAACATGAAGTAACTAAGCTCTCTATGTTGTTCAAATCCAATTTTAATAGTTTGACTGTATGCTCGGCTCTGATGATCAGATAGAACTAGTGTTCGACCTATATAGAACCGTCCTTTTAAGTGTGCCTTAATCCATTTACGGATGGAATCTTCCATGTTATATTTTGGGTGTATACTACAAAACTCAAAATGTTTAGGGGCTGACTTAGCTTCCCTAATATCAAAGAAGTCATAAGCATTGGGTTTAGTATTCTTATCCAGCACTATTTTCCTTCTTCGTAGTGTGCAGTAATACCAAATGGTGCCTGCATATTTTTATCATAATAACTATGTACAATAAAAATTGTATCACAGTAATTTTCATCACCCCAGCTATCCCAAGGATAACCATCTGTGAACATGATAAACTTTTTAGGTTGTATATCTTGTTCTTTCATATACTCCCAGTTTTTCATAAAGTCAGTACCGCCACCGCCAATAACTTTGTACTCACGTAAGTCACTAGCCGAGTCTGCACTAAAATCTTGTTCATTATAAACCTCTGTATCAAAGCACCATAGTTTAATTTTATAGTCTTGATACTCGTCCATAATACCTTGTACTTCGCTTAAGAAGTCATTTGCTTGACTGTCACCAATTGAACCTGACATGTCAATTGCAATACAAAGATCAACTGTATCCATAAAGTTCATACCTGGTAATACTGCACCAGTATGCCAACCTTTACGTGAAGGACGAGCAAACGTAAAATCGTTACGTATAGTACTTTCAATCTGTTGTCTAAGTAACTCTCTCCAAGTAATCTTAGGTTCAGTAAGTTCTTTAATCATACGTTCTACTTCTTTAGGAACATTACCTGCACCTGCCGCCTGTGCCGCAGACATCATGTTCTCTTTTATTTCGTCACGTATTTTAGAAAGTTCTTCTTTACTGTATGAAGGTTTGTTAGCACCAGGTGCCTTACCTTTAGTTTGACCTGGTTGTGGGCTATTACCTTTCTCCCAATCAACGTGTTCGTCAAGTAACTTACCTAGTTGATCTAATTCTTCTTGGTCATACTTGTCAAAGATGTCGTCATATACAGCCTCTGATGACCAACCATCATATTTAAAGTCTTGGAAAATTGGAATGTCTTTAGGCTTATCTCCAATACGATCACGTACTAGTGTATTGTTTACAATATAGTCTGCCGCGATATTATGTATCTGCGGATCTCTATCTTCTCTACGTGTCATGTGATCAAATACACAATGAAGTATTTCATGTGCAATTACAAATTCTATTTCTTTGTTAGTCATTTTAGCAAAGAACGGAACACTATAAAACAAGT
>Ga0098051_1000009_pt1 | contig 69923 bp, 103 predicted proteins | sample 14BtaG_FD_77069 | JGI IMG/M metagenome (GOLD analysis project Ga0098051, IMG submission 77069) | Marine viral communities from the Subarctic Pacific Ocean - 14B_ETSP_OMZ_AT15311_CsCl metaG | ecosystem: Environmental > Aquatic > Marine > Oceanic | place: Pacific Ocean | collected 2015-01-18 | reverse complement strand
GTTTACATATACACCACCATTACTAAACAGTTTAACAGTCAGTGGTAACTTAGATATGGGTAGTAATGATATTACTACAACAGGCAAAGTTTACTACGCAAACGTATTTGCAACCGAAGGTGATTTACCTAGCGCCACAACTTATCATGGCATGTTTGCTCATGTACATGGAACAGGTAAAGGTTATTATGCTCATGCAGGTGCATGGTCTAAACTAGCAAACGAAGCAACAACACTTGCTGGGTACGGAATTACAGATGCTGCAACTTCAGCACAAGGTACTAAAGCAGACAGTGCATTACAAGATTTAACAACAACTTCTATTACAACACTTGCAGATGTTTCAACAAGTTCACCAAGTACTAACCAAGTACTTAAATGGGACGGCGCACAATGGTCGCCAGCATCAGACGCAGTTGGTAGTGGTGCTATAACTGCAACTATTGGTGGAGCAACACAGGCAAATCCAGTTGTAATTAGTACAACTTCTGCACATGGATTCTACGAAGGACAACCTGTAACTATTACAGGTGTTGTTGGTATGACAGAACTTAATGGTAACGAATACTATGCAAACATTACTAGCACATTAGAGTTTGCTTTGTATTCTGATAGTGGATTAACATCAAGTGTTAACGGTACAGGATTTACAGCATACACATCAAGTGGTACAGCAACAGGTGGTGCAACGGCTGCTGAAGTTGGTAACTTTGTATTCACAGGTTCAAACATTGACACTAGTGACAGTTCAGGAATAAACTTTACTCCAGGTGTGTTAATGCAAAGTGATCTAACTGTTGAAAACGATTTAACTGTCAATAACTTGCTCACAGCAGCACAATTTTCAGTAACAGATTTCACAACAACAAATCATACAACAACTAACTTAACTGTTAGTGATACGCTATCAGTAAAAACTATCGCTCAAACCGATACTGGAACGCCACAAATTACAAGTAGTTCAACTCTAGTTTTAGATACACAAGACGGTGTAAGAGTTACTGGTGCTCCGTTTAGATTACCTAGTTTTACAACAACAGAGAAAAATGCATTGTCGCCTGGGAACGGTGATATGATATATGATTCTACGTTGAATAAAGCACAGGTATATGAAAACGGTGCTTGGGCGAGTCTAGTATAGGTATAAAGCATGGCTGAAAAAGAATATATTGTCACAGTAAAAGCCGGTATTGATCTTAATGCATTTGATGCAGAAATGGTTGCATCATTTGGCGATGAAACTATTCCAAGCAGAAGCGTTGAAATTGCAAATGCACGTCCGGCCTCACAAAGAAACACACATTATTACTTGTCAGATGATGAAGCAACTACACTTGCTAACGACAGCAGAGTAATAGCAGTTGAGATTCCACCAGAACAAAGAGATGATATTGAGATTACACTTAGAGCAAGGCAGTCAGGAACATTCTATAGAGGTTCCGGCAGCGCAGGTAACATTGATAACTGGGGACTTAAACGTTGTCAGAGTTTAACAGAAAACTATGGTAATGGTAGCACACCTTCCGGCGAACAGATAGTTACACAAATAACAGAAGATTACTTGTATCCACTAGATGGTACAGGTGTTGATGTTGTTATTCAAGATTCGGGTATTGAACCCTTGCATCCAGAATGGCAAGATGCTAACGGTGTTTCTAGATTAGTTGAGCTAGACTGGTATGATGGATTCAGCGGCGGTGGCTCAATGCCTGCAGAACATTACACAGACTATCATGGCCATGGAACACACTGCGCTGGCACAGTTGCAGGTAAAACATTTGGTTGGGCAAAGAATGCAAAAATATATGCAGTAAAGATGATTCCAGGAACAGCAGATCCTAATGGTGGTATTCCTATTTCAGATTGTTTTGATGTTATTAGAGAATGGCACAATAACAAACCAGTTACAAGCACAGGATATAAAAGACCAACTATTGTTAATATGAGTTGGGGATACGGAACTAATATTCCACAAGCAACAACGCCAGTAGGCGGAAGTTACAGAGGAACTAATTGGTTTTGGGGAACAACATACAATAATGTTTCCGACTTATGGGCAAACACAGGTGTTGTACCTTATGTAGGTTCAAGATGGAAAATACCTGTACAGGTTGCATCAGTTGATGCTGATGTAGAAGAACTTATTAATGCAGGAGTACATGTCTGTATTGCAGCAGGAAATGATTATTACAAAGTTACAACTTCAGGAGAAATTGATTATAATAACACAGTTTCGTGGACTAGTTACGGAACACAGTTTTACAATAGACCTCCTTCTCCATATGCAACAGGAGCATTTAACGTAGGAAACATTGACAGTAGAATTCTTAACGATCAAGATGTAACAAAGCCAGACAGCATGAAAGGCCCAGCGGTAACAATATGGGCACCTGGTACAAATATTATTAGTGCATGTTCACAGATATCAGAAATAGGTGGCCCAACACCATATAAATTAGATCCTGCATTTGGACAGCAATCTATTAGTGGTACAAGTATGGCATGTCCGCAAGTATGTGGTGTAGGAGCATTACATTTACAAGCAAAGCCTGAACTAACACCAGCACAATTAAAGCAAGAAATAGAAGCAAATTCGCCACAAGCAATGTATTCAACAGGGCTTTCAAATGATTATAATGCATATACTACTAGTATTATGGGGTCTGAAGGTAGAATATTATACAACAAATATAAGACAGATGAGTCACATAAAATTCAAGGTAGTGTTACTATCACAAACTTAGGTATCGCATAAATACAGTAGAGGAACAAATATTATGGCACTAGCATTTCCAAACAGTCCTTTAGTAGGAGACCAATATACAAGCGGTGGCGTTACATGGCAATGGAACGGTACAACTTGGGATATCGTTATCTCTGGTGGAGGCGGTGGAGGCGGTGGTTCAAGCCTATCATTTGCTACTATTGCAGTATCAGGACAAGATAACGTTTCAGCAGATAGTGGAGCAGATACACTAACACTAGTTGCTGGTGCAGGAATGTCTATCACTACAAATGCTAGTACAGATACAGTTACACTAACATCAAGCGGCGGCGGAGCAGGCGGAAATATATTTTCAACTATTTCAACTGATACAGGTGCAGATGTTGTAGCAGATGCTTCAACAGATACATTAACACTTACAGGTGGAACAAATATTCAATCAGTAGGTGATGCAGCATTAGATAAAGTAACGCTTGATATGATTCCTTTTTCAATTGATTTTTTATCAGATGTAGATACTACAACAACAGTACCAACAACAGGACAAGTTCTAAAGTGGAACGGTACATCTTGGGTGCCAGGTGTTGATAGTACAACAGGTGGCGCAGGTACTGATGCAGATACACTAGATGGTTTTGACAGTTCATACTTTTTAAATTATAATAACCTAAGTAACAAACCTAGTTTATTAGCACTTACAGCCTTAAGCGTTGGTGCTAATGCAACAGCATCGGGTAACGGTGGACTTGCATATGATGATTCAACAGGTGTGTTTACTTACACACCACCTAATCTTACAAGTTTCTTAACAAGTGTAGCATTTACTGACATAACAAGTAAACCAACTACAATTGCAGGTTACGGAATTACAGATGCTTTCGATGGAGCATATAGCTCACTTACAGGTACACCAAGTATTCCATCAAATAACAATCAGTTAATTAACGGTGCAGGATACATTACAGGAATTGGTTCATTGTCTATTGATGCACTAAGTGATGTTGACACAACAACTGCTGCACCAACAAGCGGACAAGTACTTTCTTGGAACGGCAGTAACTGGGCACCTTCAGCATCCGGCGGTGGTGGAGATGTAAACCAAAATGCGTTCTCTACTATTATGGTAGCAGGACAAAGTGATGTTGTAGCAGACAACCCAACTGACACACTAACACTTACAGCCGGTACAAACATTACACTTACAACAAACGCAAGTGGCGATAGTGTTACTATTACAGCATCAGGTGGCGGAGCAACTGACTTTGACGACTTAGGTGATGTAACATCAGCAGGATTAAAAGTTTCAGATGTTTACTTGCCAGCAATTACACAATTGGTTGTTGGACACTCAGGTACTTCGTCATATAGTTTTGATCAATATTCTGGGGGCAATCCTACAATTTATGCAATTAGCGGAACAACTATTGCATTTAACTTACAGGGTGTTTCATCAAGTCATCCATTCCAAATTCAAAACGCAGCAGGTTCAGCATACGATACAGGACTAGTACATGTAACAGATACTGGAACAGTAACTACAGGTTCTAGTGCAAATGCAAGAACTGGTGGAATATTATATTGGAAAGTTCCTGAAGGAATATCAGGTGGTTACAGATATCAGTGTACTAGCCACGCTGCTATGGTAGGTTCAATTAATATTAAGAGTTTTGGTTCAATCTAGCATTTAAGATCTTTCAATCTTTTATCAAGCATTTTTCTAACAACAGCAATGTCCTGACGTTGTTCTGTTGCTTGTGTCATAGCCTTTGCATCATATGCAAGGTTTGCATGAACTTCATCTAATTTTTTTACTACATTAATAAGTTTTTCAAGCAGTCCGTTGCATTGCGCTTTCTCTGCTTCGTCGAGTACGTTTTGAATTCTTTCATGAAAATCTCTAACGTCTTTTTGAAATCTAGGTTCTTCAGATAGTATTAGCATCTTTGTGTAACTCCAAAATAGTTTCTATTTTTGTTCTTATTAGATTATTATTTAATGTGTTTCTAAGTCCAGTATGTAAATTCTTGGGCAAGTAATTTAAATCACACCAACTCATTGTATTTGCTTTTGTAGTTAAAAATTCTTTCTTTACTAAACAAATATAAGTTCCGTATTCAAAACCTTTATCTTGGCTCAAATACAATTCAATAGGAACAATTTTACCTTTAGAAAAATCTTCTTGTAATTCTAAACTGTCATCAATTACAGAAGTTTTTCTTGCAAACGTAGGAACAGACCACTTTTCATTCTCTAAGATTAGTAGTATTCGTTGAGTGTCTGTTGACAGATATAGTATTCCTGCTCTCTTTTGCATTAAAATACTTATGCTGGGTTAGGGTCAATTCTCCAATAACCTGGCGAGTATTCACCTTCGAATGATTTAAGCCATTCAGTACCCGTCCATTTATATTGGATGCCTGTTTTTAAATTTTGGAAATATGTTGGATTTGCTAGTGTGTTTGGATCAGCTAATGTAACCCAGTTTGTACCATTCCATTCAATAATAGCATTGGCTACAATAATAGGATCTTCACCTGTTGTTCCTTTCCATGCATCAGGGCCATCATACGCTTCATTGTATGGAGTTTCTCTATAACTTTGTCCAACGTTATCACTATCGTTAATATTATCAAGAACTAGATATCGTGTACCTAGTGGTATTGCTGTATAACTTCCCCATTTCTCAATAGGATTAAACTTGTAAGGATCAATAATAGCATCAACAGTAGCACGGGCAGCAACGCCATTTACAGTTGAAGCAATAGTAGTATTAGTTGGAATAGTATCTTGATCAAATGTTATTAACAATACTTTAGGGTTAGAAGGATTAACAGCATACGATCCAACCATTTCAAATCCTGTAGGCTGTCTAAAGTATATTCTTGCTCCTGCTTTAAATCCGCCTAATCTATCTAACACAGCATTCCAATCAATTTCTGTAGTTTTACTTTTTTGTTCTTTAACATCAATTCCTAAAGCATTTACTGCTTCATCATCGTCTACAATAGTTAAGTCATAATCGTATGGTTGATTGTTGTTTGATTTAAACAATAACACACCGTAACGTGCATTCATGTATTGAGTAGATTGTGCTGTTGTAGCATCATAAACTAAGTCATTTAAATTTGCTACATCACCAGTCTCTGTAAATATGTTTGCAATAACACTTCTAACAACTCCAAGTTTTTTAACTTTAGTTGGCGGAGAAATGTATATTGGCATTGTAAATTCTAGTGTGCATACATCAATGTCGTCGTCAACTCCTGTAGGCACGTTACGTGATGTAAAGTTAGTTGATTCTAAATTAATTACACTTAAACTGGTCCAGTCAATATAGTTGTCTGTTGTTTGAATAGCCATAGATGGATTAAACAACACTAATATTTGTTCTAGTATTTGTAATTTTTGATCTGTATTAGAAGTCCAAATATCTGCTTTCATTGTTAAGATAAAAGGAGTAGGCATAAGTCTTTCAACAGTGTATGCGTTACCTTGTGCGCCTGTGTAGTTAGGCTCACCTGTGCTTTCGTCAAATGTAAAGTCTCTTTCTCTTACACTCATTTTACTAACAAATGAAGGATCAGTTAAACGATCTCTATCAATTTGCAATCCTGAAATGTAACAAGACATACGAGGAACAGTAGGTAACTTGTTCTCAGAATTTTCTCTGATAATTGAAGCAACCTGTCTTGTAAGATCACCATACATAACAGGAATTGTTTGCTGAGTTTTATCACCTGCTTCATATTTAAAGCCTATGAAAGCTCTCATAAACTGAGTTACGTATCTTCTTATTTGTCCGTCGTAAAAGAAATCCATTAATCGTCTGCCTTGGGTCTAAGAGCTTTACTCAAACTCTGTTTCTCTTCAATTTGTTTACCACCTATATTATTAACTGTTGTGTTGTTAATAAATGAATCCTTACCTTTACTTATTGCAGGATCGTGTCCAGCAAAATCTTTACCTGCACCTACTTGACTTGGACCTAAGTTACTTCTTGTCATTCTTACATCATCTTCAGTTTTTCTCCAACGTATTCCGTCAAATCTAAACAAGCGTGTAGGTTTGTAATCAGTACGTAAGTGAAATTGTCCTTCAATAGGATTGAGAGGAAATGCTATACCTTGTGTAAACGGTGCACCATTTTCTGGTAACCCGTCACCAATTAGATAACCTTTATATGCATTACCTTCTGGTGTTTGGTATGCAGTGTCAGCAGTAACAGACATATAAACTTCGTTACCTTTGTCATCAAGTAATGTATTACCATCTTTGTCTGTACTAGGAATTAGTAAGTCATCACTGTCAGCTGTAACAAGTTCTGTGTTACCTTGATTGTCAGTTTGCATAGTATAAAATCTACTAGTGTCATAACCTGACTCTGGTGAATCTGCTTCAGCTTGATCAAGTACCGCTTGTGTAACTTGCATTTCTTTTTCATACGTACTCATAATATCTTTGAGTGTATCTGCAAGTTTGTAATAAGTTGAGTTAGGTGGTTCAACACCTGTAACTTCTGATATAACTTGATACTTTTCACCATTAGGAGCAATAACTATATCTCCTGGGAAGTAAGTTGACTCAGCATTCCAAGTACCTTTTAGTGCTTCTTGGTCTGCTATACCATCTAAAATTTGTTTGAATTCTTGTGAATCTACTAATGGTTTACACTTTGCTCTGTACAAGTGTGGATACCATGTATTTGAAAATCCTTCTGCTGCACGATTAACATCTTCAATTACATAAAAACGTTTTAGTGCATAATTTAAATCATTAAGAGCATGTTCGTCATCTAAGTGAGGCAATTCAATAACATCGCCTGACATAATTTTTCTACCTAGTTTTTCGACAGTATCATTAATATGAAATGTAATAAACACTGTATCATTTTGTAGAAATAAGCCAAACTGACTTAGATTAAAATCAATGTCTTGTACATTATATACACCACGTAATCTGTAAACATCTGGATCATACTTGCGATCTCTATTTTCTAAGAACAGCATATCCTGAATATTTGTAGGATCATCTGTACTATATGTTGGTGTTGATGGTGTGTTTTCCTGTGAATTTCCTGGGCCTATGTACTTGTGTACTAATACATCGGTACCGCCCACTTGGAACATTTCCCAAACGGTTTTATCTTGAAATTTGTAATCGTTCCCTTTTTCGGGTCTATATAAACTGAGTCTTGGCATCGTATAACTATTTACCTAAAGTTGCGAAAGGCATAAATACTTATATGAGCCAAATAGAAACAGCAAAACAAGAAGTATTCGACTATTGTAAAGCAATGCTAGGCGATGGAATGATCGATGTCGAGCTAGATCCTATTCACTATGATACAGGACTAAAACGTGCTTTAGGTGTTTTTCGACAGCGAAGCGACAATGCCGTTGAAGAAAGTTACATAACACTTACGCTAGAAAAAGATAAAAACGAATATATTTTGCCACATGAAATACAGCAAGTAAGGCAGATATATAGAAGAAGTGTTGGTAGTAGAACAGGTAACGGTACAGGCGGTACAGTGTTTGAACCTTTCAACTTAGCATACACTAATACATATTTGTTAAGCTCAACTAACATGGGCGGACTTGCAACTTATGAATTATTTGCACAGTATCAAGAACTTGTTGGAAAGATGTTTGGATCGTTTATCAATTTTACTTGGAATCCTCAAAGTAAAAAGTTAATTATTATGCAGCGTCCAAGAGGAGAAGAACAAGTACTTCTTTGGGCATATAATGAAAAGCCTGACTATACAATTTTACAAGATGTATATGCAGGGCAATGGATTAAAGATTATACACTAGCAAACTGTAAAGTAATGTTAGGACAAGCAAGAGAGAAATTTGCAAGTATTGCAGGTCCACAGGGCGGTACAGCTCTAAACGGACCATCGTTAAAAGCAGAAGGTACAGCAGATTTAGAAAGACTAACAATGGAACTTACAACTCAAGTTCCGGGTGGTCACGGTTATAGTTGGGTTATAGGATAATGAAAGCAGAAGAATTTATGTGGGAAGGCGAAGAACTATACGACGGTATGGTTTGGGGCAGAGGTAAGTCTACTGCAAGAGGCGGAACAGTTAAAATGAAGTTCCGTTGTCCATCAGGCCCACGCAAAAGCAGACAGGTATCACACCCGTCCAAATGTTGGGATCATCCTAACATTGCACAAGCACAACGTATGAAAACTACTCGTGCTAGAACTGGCCCTCAACAGGCTAGACGTCAGTCACGTACCAAAAATATCAATACAGCAACTCGTTTGGTAAGAAGACTTAATAAATTCAAATAAAATACTTGACATTCACTGTCTATCCTAGTATACTGTAAAGTATATTAACTAGGAGAGTATATTTGTGATTATTGGTGTATGTGGTTTTATCGGTAGCGGCAAAGACACTGTCGCTGATTATCTAGTAAACTTTCACGAATTTAGAAGAGAAAGTTTTGCTGATACATTAAAAGATGCAGTTGCAGCAGTGTTTGGATGGGACCGAACTTTACTTGAAGGAAGAACAAAAGAAGCACGTGAATGGCGTGAAGAAGTAGATCCTTGGTGGGCAGAAAGACTTGGAATGCCAACATTAACACCAAGGTGGGTATTGCAATATTGGGGTACTGAAGTGTGCCGTAAGAGCTTTCATGATGATATTTGGATTGCTAGTTTAGAGAACAAAATACGTAATTCTAAAGATGATATTATTGTAAGTGATGTACGTTTTCCTAATGAAGTAAAAGCAATTAAGAATCAAAATGGTAAGATGATATGGGTACAACGTGGACGTTTGCCTAAATGGTATGACACAGCACTTGAAGCAAATGCAGGTAGTAATATAGCAATTAATGATCTAAAAGTACAGAAAGTACATGCTTCAGAATGGGCTTGGGTAGGTACTAAATTTGACCATACTATTCACAATGATATGAAAATTGACGACTTATATAACGAAGTAAAAGCTCTAGTAGTCAGCAGTTAAGTCGCCCTGTTTCCATTTAATACCTTCTTTAGAAAGCACAGAAATACAGTTAGCACACACTGTCTTTAGATTGCTGTGCCTACAGTTATCTAAGTTTCCATCTAAATGAAGTACTCTAAATACTTCAGGATGTGGTGACTTAAATCCACATTTATCACATGCTGACTTTTGTTTATATCCAGCACGAGCCCATCTAGGTACACCTGTGTATTGTCCGTGATTATTACAAACTTCACACAGACTCCTATAGTAGGTACGCTTACCTTTCTTATAGTTAACAGCACGTGGCCGTAATCCGCACTTACAAAGAGGTCTCATGCTAGTATTTACACCTTTTCAACCCCTTTTTCTAATGGTTAAACCGGGTAAATTTTATAAGATGTGCTAAATACAATTGCAACAAGTTTACGTAATAGACTGATACGAAAATATTACCAGGAGATAAAAAGATGGCATTAACATCACCAGGCGTAGAAGTAACAGTAATAGACGAGTCGTTTTATACCCCAGCAGAGCCTGGTACAACTCCTCTAATTGTTATTGCTTCATCGCAAGATAAATTAAACGCAGCGGGAACGGCTACAGCAGCTGGAACGCTAAAAGCTAACGCAGGTAAAGCGTACAAAGTTACCTCACAGAAAGAATTAGTAGATCTTTTTGGTGTACCAACATTCAAAAAGACAGCGAGCAACACTCCGATACACGGAAGCGAATTAAACGAATATGGATTGCTTTCAGCATATTCATTATTAGGCGTTTCAAATTCAGCTTTTGTTGTACGTGCAGATGTTGACTTAGACGAATTAGAAGGTTCTACAACTGCTCCGGGAGCGAATCCAGCAGACGGAAAGTGGTGGATCAACAGCGGTTCAAGTGCTTTTGGAATTCAAGAGTGGAACGGAGCAGCAGTTACCACAACAGGTGGTCAGAAGTTTGCTTCTAAAACACCTATCGTTTTAACAGACGATGATGCATCAAAAATTGATAATGGTGCACCTAAAACATCCGTTGGTGCTATTGGCGACTACGCAGTAGTATTTGAAACAGTTGACGGAAGCGGTTCATTTAGTGCAAGTAAAGAAAATGCAACTATGTGGTATAAATCCGCAGGTAACGGTTCAACTGTAACACAAGGTTCTTGGGTTAAAGTAGGTAGCAATGATTGGACAGCTAGCCATCCAACAATTATTGGTACTGCAATGACAGCAAGTTCAGGAAACTTTACTATTAACGGAACAAATTTCCAAATAACTGGCACATTAGATGACTTGGTAACAGCTATTAACGGTGCTATTACAGAAACACAAGGAATTGTTGCAAGAAATGTAAGCGGTAGACTTTATCTTTATTCAGATGGTAGTTTAGATGACGGTGTAGGTGATTCATCCAAGTCAAATGCTATTATTATTGATGACGGTTTAAGTAGCCCACAAGTTACTTTTGCAGACTTAGGTGTTGCAAAAGGAACATACTACGGACCAGAACTACACATTGCACCACATACAAGTGTTCCAGAATTTAAAACTGGTGACTCAACACCACGTCCAACAGGAAGTGTATGGGTTAAAACAACTGAGCCAAACAACGGCGCACGTTGGAGAGCAAGTAAGTGGTCAGCAGCTACTCTTTCATGGGTATCATATACTGCACCATTATATGCTAACAACTCATCTGCACTTTATACATTAGATAGAGCAGGCGGTGGTGTTAACATTCCAACAGATAGTTTATATGTACAAACTAACGCAGAAGAAAATAGCGGATATGACGAAAGTCCAATGACTGCTTCTTTCAGAGTGTTTAGAAGAGCTGCAACTGGAGTAACAAAAATTACTTCAGCAGTAGTAGACGCAAGTACATTTACTGTAGGTGGAAACACATTTACAATTGCAGAAAGTGTTAAAACTTCTGGAGCATTAGCAGCTGGTATAGCAGTGAACTTTACAGCAGCAGGTAATGCAGCAGATGCAGAATTAATGGCAGGTGCTATTAACAGCGCAGGCTTTACTAACATTGAAGCAGCAGTAACAAGTTCAAACACAGTAGAAATTATGCACAAATTAGGCGGTGATTTTAGAATTACTGACGGAACTAATACTCCAGTAGGTGCTGCATTTACTGTATTCAATATTAACACAGGTTTAGGAACAGCAAACTTTTACACTGCACCAGCAGGCGCAAGTGAAAACTATGTTGCTTCTAACTGGAAGCCTTTAGCAGCAGATGATTTTGCAGCATCAAGTAACGCTCCATTAGCTGAACCAGCAGATGGACAACTTTGGTACAATCCAGAGTTTAGTGATGTTGACATGATGATCCACAATGGTACTACTTGGGTAGGTTACCATAACTTTAGTTCAGGATACGCTAACTGTTCACCAGATGGACCAATTGTTTCAGCAACTGAGCCAAAAGCATCATCAGGTCAAAGCGATGGTACTGCACTAGTAGATGGAGACCTTTGGATTTCAACTGCAAGTTTAGAAGACTTCCCAACAATTTACAGATGGGACGGTAATAACCTAGCATGGGTACTTGTTGATAAAACAGATCAAACAACAGAAGACGGCGTATTGTTTGCAGATGCACGTTACGGTCTAGCAGGTTCTACTGGTAACACAGCAGCAACTATTAAAGACTTACTAACTAACAACTACTTAGATCCAGATGCTCCAGATCCAGCACTATATCCAAAAGGAATGTTGCTATGGAACTTACGTAGAAGTGGCGGTAACGTTAAGAAGTACAACAACAACTATATTGACTTAACAGCTGATAACACACGCTTTGGCGACGAAGCAATGACAAGTTATGCTACAGACAGATGGTCAACACAATCAGGCAACCAAGAAGATGGTAGCGGATCATTTGGTAGACATGCACAGCGTATGGTAGTTGTACAAGCACTTAAATCAGCAATTGATACAAGCTCAGAAATTAGAGATGAAGAAACAAGAAACTTTAACTTAATTTCATGTCCTGGATACACAGAAACAATGAGCAATCTTGTTAACTTAAACATTGACAGAGGCTTAACAGCATTTGTTATTGGTGACACACCATTAAGATTAGCAGCAGATGCAACTTCATTGTTAGCATACGGATCAAACAGTGCATTAGTTGTTGACAATAACGACAACGGACTTGTAACATACGATGAATACTTAGGTGCGTTTTATCCAAATGGATTTACAACTGACTTAGGTGGCGCAAACGCAGTTGTTCCAGCATCACACATGATGATGAGAACTATTGCACTAAGTGACCAAGTATCGTTTCCATGGTTTGCTCCAGCAGGAACAAGACGTGGTGGAATTAGCAACGCTACATCAGTAGGATATATTGATTCAGCAACAGGCGAATTCCAAACAGTTGCACTTAATGAAGGTCAAAGAGATACACTGTACGGATTAAAAATTAATCCAATTACATTCTTTAACGGTGTAGGACTTGTAAACTACGGTCAAAAAACTAGAGCAAGAAATGCAAGTGCTTTAGATAGAATTAACGTAGCACGTTTAGTTGTGTACTTAAGATCACAACTTAATAAACTTGCAAGACCATATATCTTTGAACCAAATGATAAGATCACGAGGGACGAAGTTAAACAAGCAGTTGAGTCATTATTACTCGAGCTTGTAGGCTTAAGAGCTTTATACGACTTTGCAGTTGTGTGTGATGAAACTAACAACACGCCAGCAAGAGTTGACAGAAATGAACTTTATGTTGACATTGCTATCGAACCGATTAAGGCGATTGAGTTTATTTACATTCCATTGCGTGTCAAGAACACAGGAGAAATATAATGCCTATTACATCACTTAACAACTTTGGAGTACCAACAGACGCAGGCAACCAAGTGCTCTTGATGCCTAAACTAAAATATCGCTTTAGGGTGACACTTTTAGGATTTGGAGTTAGTGCTGCAACAGAACTTACTAAACAGGTTGTAGATGTTTCAAGACCAAAAGTAGGTTTTGAAGAAATGCAGTTAGACGTGTACAACTCAAAGGTATTCTTAGCAGGTAAGTATACTTTTGAAACACTAACATTAAACTTACGTGACGATGCTAGTGGCTTTGTACAGAAACTAGTCGGCCAACAGGTCCAGAAGCAGTTCGACTTTGTTGAACAAGCATCTGCTAGATCAGGTATTGACTACAAATTCTCAACTAAAATTGAAGTACTAGACGGTGGTAACGGTGCTAGTGAAAACGGAGTAAGCGTATTAGAAACAGCAAACATGTATGGTTGTTTCCTAACTAACGTAGACTACGGTGACGCTAACTACGCTACTAACGAAGCTATGCAAGTTGCACTTACTATACGTTTTGATAACATGGTACAGTGGGGCGCAGGCGAGCAAGGCGTTGGCGTTGGTATTGGCGCAAACGTTGGCAGAACAATTGGTGAATCTACTACAGGTTCTTCAGGCGCTCAAGGCTAAGAGATTTTACAATCAAGTAGAAGAAGCCCGGTTTATTTTCCGGGCTTTTTTTATGGCTAAATAATAGTATGGCAAATAAATTCACAAGATTCTTAGGCGATTTCGCAACAGGACTTACCCAACCTAAAGGTATTATGGGTAACTATACTCATGCCACAAGACTGTTCATTGATAACACAATGCGTCTTGCACCTAAGACTAAATTTAATTATTACGTTAGATTTGAAATGGATCCTATAGCAGTTAAGGCTGCTCACTTCAAAAGCAAACATGCTGAAGAAACAGGACTGTTAGTTAAAGGAGTAGACTTACCTAAGTTTACTTTCCAAATGGATACACTAAACCAGTATAATAAAAAGCATAACGTATATAAACGAATTCAATATGATCCTGTGCAGTTTACTATGCACGATGATAACCAAGGTGTTATAAGTGCTATGTGGGCTTTATACTATGGATACTACATTGCAGATAGATCTAATCCTACAGCAGCGTTTGATAGAGATCAATATAGAAATAAAGAAACAGGCAATTATGCATTTGGTTTTGATAACGGATCTACTGCGGACTTCTTTAAATCTGTTACTATCTTTACAATGGGACGTAGACGCTTTGTTGGCTACACACTAGTTAATCCAAAAATACAACAGTGGACAGCAGGTGGTATGGAAATGGCAGCAGGTTCTGAAACTGCTGAAAGCACAATGTCATTACAATACGAAGCAGTGCAATACACAGCAGGAACAGTCAGTCAAGGTTCGCCCAAAGGCTTTGCAAACTTACACTACGATACAGTTTCATCTCCACTAGGTATAGCAGGAGGAGGAACAGGATTACTACTAGGAGAAGGCGGCGTACTTGACGGACTCGAAGCAGTGTTTGGTGCTGTTGGTAACGGTAGTGCATTTGATAGTCCTAAGTCATTTTTAGGTACAGCAATTGCCGCAGTTAACACATATAAAAATATTAGAGGATTAAGTAAAGAATCTATTATTAATGAAGGTGTTAATATTTTAACAAGCCCAGGTGGCATACAACAAATTTCAAATACAATATCAGGTGCAGCAGGAATATTCTTTCCGAAGAATGATGCAGCCAACGGAACTACTACTGCAAAGAAAAAAGTAACACGTGGCGGCACCGGCGTAGGAAGACAGGATATAGGAACATAACATGCCTACTAATTTACCAGCAAAGGAAATACAAGATAGTGCAGCACGTACTAGACTTTACTTTGACCAATACGGTAAAGAACCTTTAGAATATAATGCTGTTGACTATGATGCAGCAATTGGATTTTTTAAATTAAAAGGTTTCGACGATAGTGCAGCATCAGTTGTTGCATCAGCATTATTAAAACAGGCAAAGTTAGAAAACATGCCTATAACAAAAGTGTTAGATGATATTACAGGTTTAGAACAATTACAAATCAGTGCTTTGGTTGCTGAAATTCTAAATAATAATAGACCATCAACTTCAACACTAGGCTATCGTACACCGGTAGAAGATGTCTCAAAACAACGTAATGTGAGTGCTTAACATGCCCAAGTTTGCTCAAGGCAAGTTTGAAATGAAAAACCCCAGTAAGTATATTGGTAATAAAACACCAATGGCTCGTTCAAGTTGGGAAACTGTTTTTATGAGAATGTTAGATGAGCACCAAGGTGTTGCAAAGTGGGCAAGTGAAAGTATTCAAATACCTTATAGAAGTCCATTAACAGGCAAACATACAATTTACGTACCTGACTTCTTTATTGTTTACGCAGATAAAAAAGGTAAGCAACATGCAGAAGTAATAGAAGTTAAACCTAAAAATCAAACCATGAGAGAAAATGTTGGCAAAAGTAGATACAATCAAGAACAGTATGTGCTTAATATGGCAAAATGGGAAGCAGCTACAGCATGGTGTAAGCAAAAAGGAGTACGTTTTAGAGTTGTAACTGAAGAAGATATTTTTCACACCGGACCGAAACGAAGATAAGTAATAATATGACAAAGAAATTAGAGGAACTTTTTAATTTGGAAGAACAGGACAAAGAGCCTAAAATCGAAGAGCCAACAGAGGTTGAAACTTCGGTAGTTAAGGCTGAAGAAATGGAAGCCGAAATAAAAAGTGTAGATCAAAGTTATCAAGCAATCCAAAACATTACTAAGGATTTACCCGCAGTAAAAGAATTGGATACTCTAGGTGAATCAGACCTAGATCACTTAGCTGATAAAGCTGAGAAAGCATATGATGATCTTATGGATTTGGGTATGAATGTAGAGGTACGCTACAGTGGACGTATTTTTGAAGTTGCTGGAAGTATGCTTAAGAATGCAGTAGATGCTAAATCTGCTAAAATTGACAAAAAGTTAAAAGCAGTTGATTTGCAGATGAGAAAACTTAAACTTGACCAAGATTCACCCGAAGATCCCAATGAAATTGTTAATGGATCTGGGTATGTTATGCTAGATCGTAACGAACTTATGAAGAAATTAGGCGGAAAGGAATAAATACTAGTATGAAAACGTTCAATGAATATTTGACAGAAAGCAAGAAAGTATACAGCTTCAACGTAAAAGTAGCAGGCGAAGTTCCTGAAGGCTTTTGCGATAGACTAAAGGCCTGCATGGCTTCTAGAGAAGTAGTAACTTGCGAGGAAATGAATAAGACACCAGTTACGGAAGTTCCTTTGGATTTTCCAGAGTTGTCTAATATGGAAGTAACTACATTTAATCTTGTTACAAACTATCCTATTACTCCATTAGAAGTACATAAGGCATGTTGTGAAGATTGTGGTTGCACAGCAGAACATTGTAAAGTAAGAAACAGTGCCAACCCAACTGAAGAGTATCAAGTTAATGATGACAAAAGAGAAGGCGCACTATTACACGACAACGAATATAAAGAAGCAGGCAAAGTCAAATACAAAGACTACTTTGGTGATGAGTTTAACAAATCATTTTTGAAAGACTTATCTAAAACTGCTAAAGAACGTAAAAAGGAATTAGGACACGACAAACTAAAAGCAGACGTTTTTGCAGATGTTCCTAAGATTAAAACTGACAAAGCGGGTGCTAAGAGCCCTGTAGGGAGTAAATAATGAACTTTAATGAACTTATGCAAAGAATGCGTGAGCTTGATACAACTGATGCACCTGTTACAGAGATGCCAGTTCCAATGCCACAGGCTCCAATGACAGCACCAGAAGGTAAAGACAAAGCAAGAATGAATGTTAACATCAGTGCTGAAGGTGATGCTATCGAAGACGTATTAAAATTAATGACAAAGGTTAATCCAGATATGATTAACCAACCTGAAAAACCAGAAATGCCTGATATGCCAGACATGACTATTGCTATGCCAAAGCCAATCAACAAATTGATTCCAGACTTTGATGGCGATAATGATGACAAGCCAGGCGGTGATATGGATATGGACATGGACAAAGATGACCATGATGCAGATCACGATATGATCAAAGGTTTAGACAAAGACGACGATGGCGACCACGACATGGACGACCACGACGCAGAGAAAAAAGATAAAGAAGAAGCATATGCTAATGAGCCTGATGAAGACCACAGAGACATTGACTATATGCAAAACAAATTAGCAGGTGGAATGAACCGTCCTAAAGGTACACATCCTAAAGTAGCTGACGGTGACAATCCTATGAAAAAAGTAAAAGAAGGTGATGACCTAAGAGCTCAAATTAAAGCTGAACTTGCACAACGTTTAGCAGAAGCTAAGGGAGAGAAGTAATGGCAGATTTAACACAATCAACAATCGGTGGCGGTAGCTCAGTAAAAGTTGCTGAAAACAGAAAACCATACGCTGACATGACAGCAATACATTACAACGGTAACAAAACTTTAACAGTTTTTGAAGTTGCATGTGGCGCAGCAGTAAATGCTCAAACAGGAAGCGGTTTAGCAATTGAAAGCATTATGCGTATTGTCGAAAAATATTGTACTGTTGTTATTCGTGGCGCACTATATGGTACAAACCAAAAGTTTGCACTTGTAGTTGAGCAACCAAATGATTCATTAGACTATGATGGTGCAGGTGCTGAAACACTTGTTGAGCAAATCGAAGATGAGATTATTGCACTAACTGATTTATCAGGTGCTACACCAGCACAAATTGACTTTACTGGTGTTACTTGTACAGTAAAAACTACACTAGAATTAGCATAATACTGCTATTATAAGATTCAATAGCACCTTCGGGTGCTATTTTTTTGAGTAAATACTAGTATGGCAAAGAGTTTAGATGGCGTTCAGATTAAGAAGGCCCACAGCAAACAAAAATATACGTTAGAAGAAGTCAAGCACTTAGAGGCTTGTATGGATCCTATTACAGGACCTTTGTATTTCTGCGAAAACTTTTTATCTATTCAACACCCAACAAAAGGCTCGATGAAGTTTGTTCCTTACGGATTTCAACGAGAGCTAATACAAGCATACGCAGAAAATAGATACTGTGTTGCTATGTTACCAAGACAGATGGGTAAAACAACATGTGCTGCTGGATACTTATTATGGTATACTATGTTTACACCTGAAGCACAAGTACTAATTGCTGCACACAAATATACAGGTGCGCAGGATATTATGAATAGATATAGATACGGTTATGAAACTTTGCCAGATTTTATTCGTGCAGGTATCTACACATACAACAGAAACACAATTGAATTTGATAACGGTAGTAGAATACAAGCAACTACCACAACAGAAGATACTGGACGTGGTAAATCACTTTCATTAATATACTGTGATGAGTTTGCATTTGTGCAACCCCCAGAGAAAGCCAAAGAGTTTTGGACTGCACTTTCTCCTACACTGTCAACAGGTGGTAAAGCGATTGTTACAAGTACACCAAACTCAGACGAAGATCAGTTTGCTATGATTTGGACAGAAGCAAATAAAAAGTTTGACGATCATGGTAATGATATGGGAGTAGGTACTAACGGATTTTTTCCTTACTTTGCTCCTTGGACAGAACATCCAGATAGAGATGACGACTGGGCAGCACAAGAAAAAGCAAAGATTGGTGACGAACGTTTTAGACGTGAATTTGATTGTGAATTCTTAATCTTTGATGAAACACTTATTAATAGTGTTAAGTTGGCTGAACTAGAAGGATCAGAACCTGTTATGAATACAGGTCAAACACGCTGGTATAAGAAAATTAATCCTAAAGCAACATACTTAGTAAGTATGGATCCAAGTTTAGGTACAGGTGGTGACTATGGTGCTATTCAAATATTTGAAATGCCTAGTATGGAACAGGTAGGAGAATGGCGACATAATTTAACACCAATACAACAGCAAGTAAGAACATTAAGAGAAATATTACAGTACATTCAAAGCGAATGTGCAAATGGCGGTAATCCAAATCCTACTATATATTATAGTGTAGAAAACAATACCATTGGCGAAGCAGCACTTGTTGTTATTGCAGATATAGGCGAAGAAAACTTTAACGGCTTGTTCTTAAGTGAACCTATTAGAAAAGGACATGTTAGACGCTATAGGAAAGGATTTAACACTACACACAAAACAAAGATTACTGCATGTAGCGGATTAAAGAACTTATTAGAAAAGAATAAGATGAAAATACACAGTAAACCGCTTATATCAGAGCTAAAAACATTCGTAGCACACGGTGTTGGGTACGGTGCAAAAACAGGTGAACATGACGATTTAGTGGCCGCAACGTTATTAATTGTACGTATGGCTAACGTATTATCTGATTGGGATCCTAAGATTTACGATAAAATGACAGAAAGAATGACGGAAGATCAGTTCCCAATGCCGATCTTCGTAAGTACAGGATTTTGATAAATAGTTATATGGACGCAACTAACAACATAGCAACCGATCTGTTCTATAAAATTAGAAGCAGATTCAAAGGTTTAAAATTAGGAGATGCCGCTGGGTCAATTACTATAAACCCAGAGGAAGCCAGATTCTTTGACTTCGATTATAATGAAGGAGATAAGAACATTGGACACGTGAGTATTAGTCTTGCTGAAGCAAATTCAATGAAAGTATACTTTTCAAATGGTATTACTGAAGGCATGGATGATTCACAAAAAGACAATTGGTACGGATTTTTAAAAGAATTAAGAAAGTTTAGTAAGCGTCGACTACTAGCATTTGATACTAGAGACATTGCTAAAGACAATCTAGACCAAAGGGATTATGCATTCCTAAGTCAATATTCAAATCCTCAAGCAGATAATGACACTATAGTAAAACCAGTCGGAGAGAATAAAATGAACGAGAGCACCTTATACGGGACTAAGAAACAGAGCTTCCAAAAATTGGAAGATACAAGATTAATTATTAAGCACAGTAAAAAACTTGCTGATGATACAGAAATGAAGCCAGGTGATAGATCAAGAAATATTGCTGCTTTGTTTGTTGAAAACCAAGAAGGTGAAAGATTTAAATATCCTTTCATTCACTTAGCAGGCGCAAGAGCTATGCAAAGACACGTTGCAAATGGTGGTGCTCCATATGATGCAATTGGTGAAAGCATTATTAAAATGAGTGAAGAGATTGCACAATTAAAAAGTTTCACAGGCTATGTTGTACGTAACGACTTAATGAACTCCGACACAAATTCAGTTGTTGAACGTAGCAAAGGCCAACTTGATTCCCTTAGAGAAAGAATTGCAAAAATGTCTAAACAGGCTCACTACGAATCATATGTAGAAAGTTTCCAGGCACCAGAGGCAATGGAAGTTCCAGATGATGTAATGGAGCAATTTAAAGATCAATTTACAGTAAGAAATTTTAAAGAAGATTTAACATCAGTATTTCCTGTACTATACAGACTAATGAAAGAAGATGAAATTGTAGGCTATGACGACATAGTCGAAATGACAAAAACTGAATCAGACAAGTATCATTGTAAGGATTGTGGAGATGTAATGCACAAACCTACAACCGATTGTGATCATGACTCACACGATGAGAATGGAGGACATTGGGTTGATGATAATGGTAACGGCATACATGACATGGATGAATCTAGTGATCCGTTTGCAGCATTTGAAAATTGGGCAATGGCATTAGGTGAAGATTCACCACTTACAGCAGGCAGCGACGAAGAAATTAAAGAGGCAGTTGCAAGTCTAAATGAATTAGTAAGCCAAGACTTTCCAGTAGGCGTAGATGGCACAAATGCTATTCAAAGTTTAAAAGGTATTATCGAAGACAACAGACTGTTTAACGATATTAAAATGAAGGCAAAGGAAGATCCAAACGGCGATGCTCGTCCACTTGTTAAAGCATGGGTAGAAGAACATGCACCTGAGCAACTAGAAGCATTAGACTTTGGTGATATGGTTGATGAGCCAGCAGTAAGTGCTGATCAAGCAGAGCCACAACAAGAAGGTTTTATGCCAGACGAGTTCGAAGGCGAGTTTGAATGGGAAGGAACAGGCGATGACGGCGAAATGACACCTTGCACTGTATCGTATAAAGCAAGTATTGAAGGCGATGACGGACCAGTAAGAATTGTAGTTGATCCTAAATCAATATCACTTGATTGCCAAATGGACGGTAACAGTAAATTAGGTTTTGATGCTGACATGGATCTTGAAATGCAAGACATGGACGAGTTAATGGCAGCATGTCAAGAGGACGCACAAGAAACATACGATAACGCAGATCATAAACAACACGAAGGAACACAAAAAGAAGGTAGAGTAAGTGATGCGTTAATTGGTGCTGAAGAAATTTTAGGTGACTTTACAGACGAAGATCACAAATTAAAAATGCCAAAAGACAAAGTTAAAGATGCAATTAGAAATGGCAAGTATGACGCAGCTGATGCTATGTTTGCAATTGATATGGTTGACACAGACTTTGATGACGAAGGCAATCATATTGAAAAACAAGATGAGCCAGATTTTGGCGAAGGCAACAAGTTTTCAGGCGCAATGGATAAAGCCAAAAAAGCTGGTAAAAAGTCTTTCGAAGTTGATGGCAAGTCATATGATATTAACGAAGTAGCACAATTTATTGTAAGCATGTACGATAGACAAAGTGGTACTTTTCCAAAAGGTCCAGAAGGTGTTGCTACTATGGTAGACAAGAAGTTCGGCGAACATGCAGGACAAGTTGCTCGTAAAATGGTAGAGCGTATGGCACCGGCACAAGAGCAAGGCGCAGAAGAAATCGAAGAACTCGAAAGAATCAAAACCTTAGCTGGTGCTTACTAAAAGACTTAAATAATACTCATTAACGGAGACTAATATGTTTAACTGGATTAAAAAGCTATTCACTTCATCAGAAGCTCCCAAAGCAGAACCTTTGGTACTAAAGAACGAAGTGAAAGAAAAGGCCCCAGCGAAAGCTAAGAAACTAACTAAAGCTGAGTTATCAAAAATGACAAAAGCTAAGTTAGAAGAAATAGGTAGAGACAACGGCATTGAATTAGATAGAAGGCTGACTAAAGCAAAGCTAGTTGCTCAATTGCACAAGGCACTATAACAACAAAAAGTTATAATCTAAGTAAGGAGGCTACGGTCTCCTTTCTTTTTGGCTGAATAAAACCACATTTAGTTAAAATAACAGTTGACAAGATAAATAAAGTTGCATATAATATAACATATGCTTAGGCATGAAAGTGAAAACATATAACAAGGCTATAGGAGGCACAAATGGCATCACTCGCAGAAATAAGGGCTAAACTACAAGAGTCCAACAATCGTAACACTGGAAATTCTTCCGGTGGAGACAACGCAATTTACCCACATTGGAATATGCAAGAAGGCAAAGAAGCAGTAATTCGTTTCTTACCTGACGCAGATCAATCTAATACGTTCTTTTGGGCAGAACGTGCAATGATTAAACTTCCGTTTGCTGGAGTAAAAGGCGACACTGACTCACGTCAGGTTATTGTACAAGTTCCATGTATGGAAATGTATAATTATGGAACACCATGTCCGATCTTATCAGAAGTTCGACCATGGTTTAAAGATAAATCTTTAGAAGATATGGGACGTAAGTATTGGAAAAAACGTTCGTATGTATTCCAAGGGTTTGTTACTGAAGACCCGCTAAACGAAGAAAGTTCTCCGGAAAACCCAATCCGTAGATTTATTATTGGACCACAGATCTTCCAGATCATTAAAGGTGCATTAATGGATCCTGAACTGGAAGAACTGCCAACAGATTATATGCGTGGCGTTGACTTTAGAGTTAAGAAAACTTCTAAAGGTGGCTATGCAGACTATTCTACATCATCTTGGTCACGTAAAGAACGTGCATTAGATGACGCTGAAAAGGCAGCAATCGAAACGCATGGTCTTTACAACATGTCAGATTTCCTTCCAAAGAAACCTGGTGAGGTTGAGTTAAAGGTTATGAAAGAGATGTTCGAAGCGTCAGTAGACGGTGAGGCATATGATATGGACCGTTGGGGTCAGTACTTTAAGCCAGCAGGTATGGCGTCACGTACTGGAGATCCTAACAAGGCATATACTCCAACAACACCAGCGGCTCCGGCAACACCGGCAGCAACTCCTGCAACTCCAGCACCTGAAGCGGCTCCGGCAGCACCAGCGGCTGAGCCAGTAGCAGAAGCGGCACCAGCAGGTGAAGGCGATGGTTCTAACAGAGCGCAAGACATTCTTGCAATGATTAGAAGTAGAAACGCTAGTAACTAATTGTGTATGTGGAAGTTCCGGCTAAAATCTCCGTTCGGTAACCAGCGAGATCTTCCACACCACACTTTAACACATAGGAAAGGTAATTATGGCGAAAGCATTTGATATAAGTAAATTCAGAAAGACAATCACTAAGAGCATTGACGGACTTGGTATTGGCTTTAATGATCCAACTGATTGGGTCAGCACAGGAAACTATGCACTAAACTATCTTGTAAGTGGTGACTTTAATAAAGGTGTTCCACTTGGTAAGGTAACAGTGTTTGCAGGTGAATCAGGTAGTGGTAAGAGTTACTTCTGTTCAGCAAACATTGTAAAGGCTGCACAAGAACAAGGCATCTTTGTAGTTCTTATTGACTCAGAGAACGCACTTGACGAAGCGTGGCTACAAGCACTTGACGTAGATACTTCAGAAGATAAACTACTTAAACTTAACATGTCAATGATTGATGACGTTGCTAAAACAGTATCAGAGTTCATGAAAGAATATCGTGATATGACTGAAGAAGAACGTCCTAAAGTATTATTTGTAATTGATTCGTTAGGTATGTTATTAACACCTACTGACGTTGACCAATTCCAAAAAGGTGATATGAAAGGTGACATGGGTCGTAAGCCTAAGGCATTGACTGCACTTGTTCGTAACACAGTTAACATGATTGGTAGTTACAATGTAGGTATGGTATGTACTAACCACACGTATGCATCACAGGATATGTTTGATCCAGATGATAAGATTAGCGGTGGACAAGGGTTTGTATATGCTTCTAGTATTGTTGTAGCTATTAAGAAACTTAAACTTAAAGTAGACGCAGACGGTAACAAAACTTCACAAGTACATGGTATTAGAGCAGCGTGTAAGGTAATGAAAACACGTTACAACAAACCATTTGAAAGTGTACAAGTTGAAATACCATACGAAACAGGCATGGATCCGCACAGTGGGTTGATTGAATTGTTCGAAGCAAAAGGATATCTTAAAAAGTCAGGTAATAGACTTGAGTATACAAGTCCAGCAACTGGCGAAGTTATGCTAGAATATCGAAAAGCATGGACTGGAGATAAATTACAGATAATTATGGACGATATCATAAATACACCTGTAACAGAGACACCTGTCGAGGTCGACGAGGAAGTCTTCGAAGAACAACCAACTGAATAATGGAGTAGAAATCTATGCAATCTGATCTTATTGCTGACATTTGGAACGTAGTGTCAGAACATGTTCCTGAGAAGGAAAAACAAGAAGTAGCAAAAAACTTTGTTACTGCTTTAGTGGACCACGGAGTATCTGAAATTGCAATCAACGAACTCTTTGGTATTGACACATACTTGGATACTGCAATTGAGTATGTAACTGAAGACGAAGATGACGGCGACACTAATTACGATGAAGACGTCGAAGATGCAATTTGGGACGATGAGGATTAAATGAACTGGTACGATCAAGTTTCTAAAGATATTTCGAAGATACCTGCCGCTGTGCAGTACTACGAAGCAGAATTATTACAGGCTAAAAAAGAAACAAATGTTGTTGGACGTCTTGAAAAAGCATCAGCACAAATGCCTGCAATTGTAGAAACTAGATTTGGTCAGTTACAAGAGATCGAAGCAATACTCGAATATTTAAACATTGAGCTTCGCCGTTTACGTAGCACACACTTTAGAAAATATGTTGAAAATTATCAACGTCAATTAAGTTCTAGAGATGCTGAAAAATTTGTAGATGGCGAAGCTGATGTTGTAGACTTTGAAAAAATTATTAACGAGTTTGCATTATTACGTAATAAATGGCTAGGCATTATCAAAGGACTAGACATTAAACAATGGCAAGTATCTAATATCGTCAAACTAAGAACAGCTGGTTTGGACGACGCAACCATTTAATTTTCTTTACATAAACTGCGCATATAAATACTAGTATGAAAAGAATCGTACTAGTAACAGGCGGGTTTGATCCCTTACACAGTGGGCATATAGCCTATTTCAAAGCAGCCAAAGAACTTGGTAACGAGTTATGGGTTGGTGTTAACAGTGACGAATGGTTAACAAACAAAAAAGGCATGCCGTTTATGCCTGTACAAGAAAGAATTGCTATTATTAAAGAACTTGCTGTAGTAGACAATGTTATTACATTTGATGATGATAAGGAAGGATCTGCATGTGGTGCAATAGAAGTAGCACTTAAAACATCTGAAACAATGCATGACATGATAGTGTTTGCTAATGGCGGTGATAGAGGTGAAGGCAATTCACCAGAAGTAACAAAATTTGCTGACAACAAAAGAGTAGAATTTAAATTTGGTGTTGGCGGAACAGACAAAAAGAACAGTTCAAGTTGGATTTTAGGAGAATGGAAAACACCTAAAACAAAACGCAAATGGGGTTGGTATAGAGTATTAGATCATCAACCTGAAAACAATTTTAAAATTAAAGAATTAGTAATTGAGCCAGGTGCATGTCTTTCTGATCAAAGACACTTTCAAAGATCAGAACATTGGTATGTACTAAAAGGCAAAGTTAAAATGCAAACAGAGTGGAACAACATTAGTGATACTGTAGAGCTTTTACCCTTAACAAAAGGATATGATATTTCAGTAGGTACTTGGCATAAAGCAAGTAACCCCACAGATGATTTAACACACATACTAGAAGTTCAATACGGGGAAGCCTGTGTTGAAGAGGATATTGAAAGACGTGACTAATTGGATTTTTGTAAGCAAGGGTAAAAAAGACCCTTATATAAATCGCTTTGCTAGAGGATGTAATCAACCTGTTCAAGATTCAAACACGTTTGATTATGATGCTTCTGAAGATCCAATTGTATTACGAGGTATTCTAAAAAAGAAGTGGATGCATAGATGTTGGGAAGATGGCAGAGATTTTTATTATATGGATACAGGATACTTTGGTAATGAAGTAAGTCCTAGTAATCCTAATGGTTGGAAATTTTGGCATCGTATTGTAAAGAACAATCTACAACATAATAAACTAATTGACAGACCATCTCAGAGATTTGAAGGCTTCGGCAAAAAGTTTAGGCCATGGAATAAGAAAGGTAGAAAGATTCTTATTGCAGCACCAGACGAAAAGCCTATGAAGTTTTATGATCTTGATTTAGAAGAGTGGTTAGCAGAAACTGTTAATACACTAAAACAACACACTGACAGACCTATCGAAATTAGACAACGTAATAAACAAAGAGTAGATAGAATGCTACACAACACGCTAGAAGAAGCCTTAGACGACGATGTGTACGCTCTTGTTACATTTAATAGTAATGCAGCAGTTGAGAGTGTATTTCAGGGTATTCCGGTATTTACGTTAGCGCCTGTTAGTGCAGCAAACCCAGTCGGACTACAAGACTTATCATTAATAGAAAAACCGTATTATCCAAGCAGTGATAAATTATTTGCTTGGGGCTGTCATTTAGCAGCAGGTCAATTTCACGACAGTGAACTACGCACAGGAAAAGCAAGAGCGTATTTGGAGGAACAATGGACTTAAAAGTATTCGTAGGATACGATACTAGAGAAGATATTGCATATCAAGTTTGCAGACACAGTATCTTAACAAGAAATGAAAACGTATCAGTAACACCGTTAAAACAAAATGAATTAAGAGAACAAGGTTGGTATCATCGACCTGTAGATAAATTAGCGTCAACAGAATTTACATTTACACGCTTTTTAGTACCAGAGCTTACAAACTTTGATGGCTGGGCATTGTTTTGTGATAGCGACATTATCTTTTTAACAGACATAAAAGAACTATTTGATCAAGCAGATGACAAGTATGCAGTTATGTGTGTGCAACATGATTATACACCTAAGGAAGGTGTAAAAATGGACGGACAAAAACAAACTATATACCCACGTAAAAATTGGTCAAGTGTAATTTTATACAACTGTGGACATCCTAGTAACAAAAAGATTACTATGGATCTTGTAAATGACCCTGCTATTACAGGTGCATACTTACATAGATTTAGTTGGTTAGATGACAGTGAAATTGGTGAGCTAGGTAAAGAATGGAATTGGTTAGTTGACTGGTATGAAGAAACAGAAGATAGTAAACCAAAAGCAATTCATTATACAGAAGGCGGACCTTGGTTTGACAATTATCGTAGATGCACTTACCATAAACAATGGAAAAGAGAATTATTTGAGATGATGAAATTTAAGGTTAATCTTTAATGGACAAAATATCTCCTGAAGAAATATTGGTAGAAGGATCAGGCAACAAACTAACTGTTGAATCGTCTGAAACTGAAAAGCCAATGGTCATCAGAGGGGTAATCAAAAAACAACATGCTGATAACTGTGTAAAAGAGAACAGAGATTATTGGTATATTGATACTGGATACTTTGGAAACTTTCCTAGTCCAGGTAATAAAAAAGGTGGAAAGAAATGGCATCGTATTGTTAAAAACGAAAACCAACTTTCTACTTTTAGACCCAACATACCAAACGATAGATGGAACATGTTAGTTGAAGATGATCCAAGACTAGTGTGGAAAGGATGGAAAAATTACGATAAGAAAATTCTTTTAGTAATGCCTAATCCTAAAGCATGTGTTTGGTATGACATTGATTACGATAAATGGGTCAAACAAACTACAAAGACTATTAAAAAATACTGCGACTTACCTATTGAAGTAAGAGTAAAAGGTTCACGTACAGAACGTAACTTTGAATATTCAATATATGACGCATTTGAAACTGGTGTGTATGCTACTGTCGCAATGAATAGCATGGCAGCACTAGAATCAGTACTATACGGTGTACCAGCATTTGTAAGTGTTCCTTGTGCAGCATCACCGTTAGCCTCAACCGATCTGAGTCAGCTTAGTAATCCTTACAAACCTGAAGCAGATAAAATATTACAGCACTGTCATAGTTTAGCCTATGGACAATTTACATTTGATGAAGTAGAACAGGGCCGTGCATATAAACTAGTGGAGAAATACTCTTAATGAAACTATTAATGAATGACAAAGAGATTGCAAACTATTTGTTATCGCTAGTGCCTGTTCCACAAGAACTTTACAAGTTTAATATTCAAGACAGGTATACAGCAACATACATTCAAGACCATATTAGTAAAAGAGCTAAATGGAAAGATCCTAGACGTGAACTTGATAAAGAAGAAAAGAAAAAGTTCAAAGATAAATTGTTTAAGGCTGTGCGTAGAGATTTAGATGAGTGGGTAGACGTAGTTAATACCAACAAAGGTCACATACGTAATGCTTACTTTGATGCTATTCATAATAACATAGAATATTTTATTGATGCGTTTGGTATTGAAAATATATTTGAATCGTATAAAAAGGCTCGTTATAAAAACTTTGTAAAAGGTACAGGGCAATGGGTAGGCGATGGTAAAGATAATACTTACGTTCGTAGAAGAGATTTTAACAGTTTAGAAGAAGATTGTTTAATTAGAAACACTGTAGGTAACGAAGATTTACTTGTTGGAAAAATTGATAACAATTATCCTTTTTGGTTTATTGATAGTGGGTACACTAACTTTTTAGAAACAAGCAAAGTATGGCATAGAGTTGTACGTAGTCATTTGCACTACGGTAAGTCATTTGATGCGCCAGCAGATAGATTAGGTAATTTTAAGACGTTTCCTAATCCTTGGAGGAAGGACGGAGAAATTATTTACGTAATCGAACCTGGTCCTTTTGCAGCAAGTATTATGCACGTAGATCTAAAGACATGGAAGTATGATGTAGCAAAAGAGTTACGCAAGTATACAGACAAACGTATTAGATTTAGAAAGAAAGCACCTAAAAAGAAGAGAAGTAATTTACATAAAGAGCTCTTAAATGACGATTATTACTGTGTAGTGAACATCAATAGTAACGCAGCAACTGAAGCAATATGGGCTGGCGTACCTGCAATTACACTAGATAGACACATTACTAATCCAGTTACAAGAAACAAACTTTCAGATATTAATGATTTATATCGAGGTAACTTAGGTTCTTGGTTATGTATGCTTTCATACTCTCAATACACAAAAGAAGAGCTTATGAATGGTGTAGCAATTAAGAATGTAAAGAGATTACCATGACAGTAGCAGTAGCATATTACGGAGGTATTCCACCGCATAATAATAATCTAGAGAAACCTATGATCCTAGATAATTTTTTAACTGGAGTACGAAATTCTGGCGATACTGCTATTGCACAAACAGCAATGCAAGTTGTACCAAATGCTGATGTTGCACTTATACAAGGCTTTGTACACGAGCATGGAAAAACTGCACCTCATTTAGTTTTAAGAAGAAATGCAGTTGAACAACAAATTAATAACGGTAAAAAAGCATTAATTGTAGACAGTAACTTATTCTTAGCATATGATAGCGGAAATGTAAATCGTTATTTAAGATATAGTTTCAATGGTGTGTTTCCTACAACAGGATTTTACTTTGATACAGATGTTGATCCTAACAGATGGACAAAAATTAGTAGCAAACTAGGTATACAAATGAAGCCATGGAGAACAAGTGGTAATCATATTCTAGTTTGTTTGCAACGTAACGGTGGTTGGAGTATGCGTGGGTATAACAGCGTACAATGGGCAAACGATACTATTGCAACACTAAGAGAGATTACGGATAGACCAATAATTGTTAGAGGTCATCCAGGAGATAAAAAGACTAGATACTTCCCACAACACAAAGACGTATTTTTAAGCAGTAACCCCAGTATATTACAAGATTTACAAGGTGCTTGGGCAACTGTGCTATATAATAGTAGTCCGAGTGTAGTTAGTGCTATCGAAGGCGTGCCTGTGTTCTTAACAGACCCACAACCTGAACACAGTCAAAGTCACGAAGTATCTAATACAAAAATAAAAAGAATAAACGATCCTAAACTTTTTGATAGAGAAGATTGGGTGCAAAAGTTAGCAATGTGTCATTGGAACTTTGAAGAATTAGCCTCAGGTGAGGCATGGCGACACTTTAGGAGATACTTATGATACAGTTAGACAACGGCTGGTACATGCCAGACAACGAAGTTAAAATGACAAGACATATTCAAGAAGATACCGACATGTCTAACCCTAATTATGAAAGAAAAATTAGACAAAGGATCATTGATACTATACCTTTGAAGCAAACATTTGTAGATGTAGGAGCAAATGTAGGTGTTTGGTCAATGGATATGAAAAAACATTTTAAGAAAGTTGTATCTTATGAGCCTAGTACAAGAGTTCATGAATGTTTAATAAAAAATATAGGTGATGCTGCAAATGTTGAAGTTAGAGATTCAGCACTTGGTGATAAAGAAGTCGTTGTACAGTTTCATGACGGTATTAAGAACTGCGGAGACAGTAAAATTGCAATGTGGGAGTCACCTGACTTTTATACAGTGCAAGTAAAGAGATTAGATGACGAAAATCTTAAAAATATTTCATTAATTAAAATTGATGTACAAGGTTATGAACTTCCTGCAATTTTAGGCATGGAAAAGGTTATAGAAGAACAAAATCCTTGGGTATGTTTTGAAATTAATAACGATGTAGACACAGCAGTTGACTTTTTTATGAAAAGAAATTATGATCAAGTATACATGAAGTCAAAAAGGGTTATGATTATGGCTCCTAAGTCAGGATTTATGGCTCCTGCTAAAAATCACATGGGTAGATACCTAGGCGATGGACCGTATGAAAAATTTAGTGGTAAAAGTGGCAAGGTAATACCTTTACAGCAAGGAAGATGACGTGTCTAAAGCAACAAAAAGAATTTTAAAGAGTGCAGTTAAGACACCTTTTGTTGATTGCTTAGTTATAGGGCAAGGACTTGGTGTATTTGACGAATTATTTGATTTATTTGGCACTGTTTTTGTATATGACAAAGGTGCACCAAGAGTAAGACGTGCAAATGTTGTATATAAGTCAAAATTAAAGGATTGTTTTGTTCCAACTATAACAACAATCTTTATAGATAGAGATTTATTAAAAGTGTTGGACCATATGGGTTCAATTTTAAGTAATCCAAGTCCAGATGTTTTCATTGAAGACGAGAAAGTGATAGATAGAGTACAAAGTGCTAATCTTTATAGACATAAGTACAATGCAGTTGCACAGGCTGGCACTTTTCACGTTTGGACTTGCAAGAAAAACGGAGATTTTTTCCAATGACAATTAGTGTAGTAACAACATTCCACGCAAAAGGCTTACAACAGTACGGACAACGCATGATCGACAGTTTTATCGATAATTGGCCAGAAGAAGTGAAGCTACATGTATACGCAGAAGACTGTAATCCGCGAATTAAGGACCATAATAGAGTTGTATTGTACGATTTACACTCGTCAGTACCAGAACTTGTAGCATTTAAGAATACATGGAAAGATGTACCTAAAGCAAACGGAGATGTTAGCGGAGATCCTATAAGAAGTAAAAGAAGAGACTCAGGTAAAGGATTTAAATGGGACGCAATTCGCTTTGCACACAAAGTTTACAGTATTTTTCACTGTGCAAAAGTGTGTGACACACAAAGATTAATGTGGATGGATGCTGATACGTTTTGTCATAGCCCAATTACGTATCAAAGACTAAATGAACTAACACCTCCTAACTTTGATGTGTGTTTTCTTGGTAGAAAAGGCAAATTTAGTGAGTGCGGACTTTATTCTCTTACACTAGGTAACAAACAAACCAAAAGATTTATGAAAGAGTTTCAACGTGTTTACGATGAAGCAGAAAATGAAGGTATTTTTCAAATGGCAGAATGGCACGACAGTTTTGTATTTGATGTTGTTCGTCAAAGAGTTAAAATGCACGAATGGGATTGGGCAGCAGGACTTGTTACTGGTGAAGGACACCCACTAATTAACTCAATGTGGGGAGCATACCTTGATCATCTTAAAGGAGGTCGTAAGGCTCTTGGAAAAAGCAAACGTACAGACTTACTTGTACCAAGAACGGAACCATACTGGAACCAATAATGAAATTCAAACTGTGGAAGCAACATGGCGCACTTAACTCTAAACCTATTTTTGCTGCTTTTGAACGTAGCATTGTATCTTGTGGGCATAGTGTTACTGACTCCGATACTGATAGTGACGTTAATGTTATTTGGAGCGTATTGTTTAATGGAAGAATGGCGCCTAACAAAGCAGTCTGGGAGCAAAAGAAGCCAACAATAGTATTAGAAGTAGGTGGAATTAAAAGAGGAACCACCTGGAAGGTAGGAATTAATGGAATCAATAGGGACGGTTATTTTGGTCCTGGTAATAATGATAATAGTCGTAGCAGGAATCTTGGGCTATTTTTAAAACCTTGGCGTAAAGAAGGCAAATACATTTTATTATGTGGACAGCATGATAAAAGTTTGCAATGGAAAGACATGCCTCGCATGAGTCAGTGGGTAATAGACATTGTAACTGAAATTAGAAAGTATTCAGATAGAATGATTAAGTTTAGACCGCATCCAAGGTGCCGTTTAGACTCAATTGAAGCATACCTCCCCAACGTACTTAGGCAAGAGCCCGTTCAATTGATCGGTACGTATGATGATTTCGACATGTCATTCGAAGATGTTTGGGCCACTATAAGCTGGTCAAGCAATCCAGGTATTCATAGCGTCATAAATGGTGTTCCTGCATATACAGGCCCATCAAGTTTAGCATACGATGTTAGTATGCAAGACTTATCTACAATCGAAGATCCTATTTTGCCAGACAGAGAGCAATGGCTAAATGATTATGCATGGACTGAGTTTACTGTCGAAGAAATAGAACAAGGTCTACCACTAAAAAGATTAGAAAATTACCTAAAAACGCAAATTAACTCTTGATCTCTGCGGCATTCTATTATATAATAGTAGTATGAGATATCACACTTTTACAGAAGATCTATTCATAGATTTCTTGGACACGCTTGAGAGAAAATATTACTCAATGCAATACCAAGACCGTTCTGCTGCTCATAGTTTTTATGATTCTATACATCAAGGAAAACAATTGACTGAGAAACAGGCCCAATATGTACTAAAGTTACTGTTCAAGTACCGTAAAGCAGTTGCAGATGAAATTGATTATAGAGATCATATGGAGATGCCTCAGTGGAAACAACCTTTCCGTGTTGTTGATATGTCTAAGAAAGTATGGATTGAAGAAATTAATAAAAAGCATATGATTGTGCTAAAATTTCCGTTTCATTTTAAAACAGAATTTGATGAGTTTATCAAAGAAGTTCGGTATGACATGGATAATGAGAATCGATGGGACGGAGAAAGAAAAGTTAGAACACTTTCTTTGTATGGTTACAATCTTGTATTACTCAAAGAATTTTTAAAAGTTAATGATTTTGAAATTGACCATGAATTTAATGATGTTGTTGAACGTGTAGAAGAAATTTATTGGGATGTAAAGGAGTACAGCAAACTTAGTAAAATTATTGAAGGTTCAGTTGAATTAAAAAACGCTAGTGACAGTGCCAAAGTATATTTTAGAAAACATAAGACTGGTAAAATAAACTCTGACTTAGTGTTAGCAAAATCTATGGGTCATATCTTTGGTGGTAAAAATAAAAACATTAACTCATGGAATAAAAAGATTGCAAGTGAAACAGGAAATCACTTTTGGATTAAAGATTTGAGTGATTTTATCAAATTGGGTTATTCTGTTGATGGCAGAATTGCAATTATCCTTGATCGAACAGGTGATGTAAATAGTTGGTTATATACATTATGCGATACTATTGATAATTGCGGGTTTGATAGGAGTGATTTTAGAGTATGCTTCAGAGCCAATAAACATGCAGATGGTGATCATTTGAATACATGGGTTAGAGAACAAGGATTTGGAGGAAAAATTGAAGGTGCTAAGTTTTTAATTTTTAATCAAAAACCTGCAAAGTGGTTGTTCAAAGACGAAAAAGATGTTACAATACTAGCAAGTAATAATTTATTTGCAACAGGTACTAGTATGATGAGAAACTTATTTAAAAATCACCCGTGTATTGTATACATCGGCGATATCGAACCAACAATTCAGGAGCCTTTAATTGAACTGTAAACTTGTTATTAAAGATGAAGTAAACATTAAACTGGAAGGTCTTGATGTTGCAACACGTCGAAAGATTGCAAACAAGCTCAAGTATGATTTACCGTATGCAAGGCACATGCCAGCATATAAATTAGGTAGATGGGATGGAACTGTTAGTTTCTTTGGTATTGGTGGTACAGGGTATGTTGCACACTTAGATGTTATTTTACCTGTTATTGACGAGTCTGGGTATGAGATAGAAGTTATTGATCAGCGTCAAACTACAGACTTAAAATTTGACAAAATTACAGAAAACTACTGGGCTGACAAAGGTAAAGTTTGGCCTAAAGGACATCAGCTCGAAGGACAACCAATTGTTCTAAGAGATTATCAATATGATGTTGTTAATAAATTTTTAGATAACCCACAAAGTTTACAAGAAGTAGCAACAGGTGCAGGTAAAACAATTACTACTGCAACACTTAGTCATTTGTGTGAGCCATATGGACGTACAATTGTAATTGTACCTAATAAAAGTCTTGTTGTACAAACAGAAGAAGATTATATTAACTTAGGACTTGATGTAGGTGTATACTTCGGAGACAGAAAAGAACTAGGAAAAACACATACAGTATGTACATGGCAAAGTCTTAATGTTTTAGATAAAAAAGGCAAATATGACGAAGCTCTTACACTTGCAGAATTTTTAGAAGGCGTTAATGCAGTTATTATTGACGAAGTGCATCAAGCAAAAGCAGATGTACTTAAAAAACTGTTAACAATCAATTTAAAAAATGCTCCTATACGTTGGGGACTAACAGGAACTGTACCTAAACAAGCATGGGAATTTCAAGGTATACTTGCAGGCATTGGTCCTGTTATTAATCAAGTTACTGCCCACGATTTACAAGAAAAGGATGTACTTGCAAAACTAGATATACAAATTTTACAGACAAAAAACATTGAAGAATTTAGAAACTATCAAGAAGAATATACTTGGTTAGTTACAGACCCAGATAGAATATCGTGGATGTCTTCTAAGATAAAAGAATTTTCGTTAACAGGTAATACACTGGTGCTAGTAAACAGAATTGATACAGGTAAAAAAATTATGGAACAAATACCTGAAGCAGTTTTTGTTGCTGGTGAAATGAAACTTGCTGATAGAAAGGAAGAGTATGACGAAATTAAAACATCTGATGGAAAGGTTATCATTGCTACATATGGTGTGGCTGCTGTCGGGATTAATATCCCTAGGATATTTAATTTGGTGCTTATTGAACCTGGTAAAAGTTTTGTTAGGGTAATTCAAAGTATCGGTAGAGGCATACGTAAGGCAGAAGATAAAGATTTTGTACAAATATGGGATATTACGTCAACATGTAAATATGCAAAACGTCACTTAACAGAACGTAAGAAGTTTTACAGAGAAGCGAAATATCCTTTCCAAATAACTAAAATAGACACATGAATGAAGTAAAAAATTATAAGGAAGCAACGCCAGAGCAAATACAAAAATGGCACGAAACAGAAGGTAAATGGTGGGCTGACAGAAGCCTATCAATAGTGACAATAGCATCTATAATGCAGTTTGGTAGTATAGGTTTTATGCTGTTGTCTTTTTATATCATAGGCAAAATATTTTAAGGCATGACATCAAATTGTATTACACATCAAGAACTAGCACGGTTGGATAACGGAGAAGATGTATATGGCACTTACGAAGAAGTAGAGGCATATGCAGAAAAGTCGGACACATGGGTTATTAGATATTATGACCATGTTAATCCTAGCACAGTTTACAATACTTTTAAATGGGTAGGTAAAGGATTGTCAGACCCATTTAGCGTAAGTGTTCCTTTTGATTATCGAGAAAGTAGAGCAAAAGGCACATTCAATACTAGAGGGGTAAATTTAGACAAATGGTAGGTAGTATTGAAAATAAAATATTAAAGTTAAAAGAAAGCATAGAAGTATGCAAAGCAGAGAAAGTTAATTATAAGATTATCGAAAGATTACAACAACGCCTAAAGGAATTAGAAGATAAGATTTCTTGACAAATCGCATGTAATCGTATATAATCGTATATACAAATAAGGAAAAATAAATGAGTAGAATTTTGACATTAGATAACAAGGCGTTCAATTTAAATGAACTACCCGAAGAAGTGGAAGAGGACGCAAGATTTAGTGTGCTTGATAATAGTGAACCAGGCAATCCAGATTTCTTCTTCATGCCACTTATATTTTTAGAAAGTTTTAATAGTCCAGCAATCTTAATGAATATTGGAGGATATGAAATACAAATGCCGCTAGATTGGTGTATGTTAATTGGAGATAGCGATTGTGCTACAGATCCAGAAGTATTACCGTTAACTAGTATTAACGAAAGAGGATTTGAAGCATTCTGTATGAATCCAATTAAAGGTTATAGGGCTGATTTTCAACCAGTAGAAATAGTAAACATCTACCAAGACGTAAGATGGTTTTTTCCAAAGATGAAAAACGGACAACTATTATCAGTTCCATTGCATGACGGTGATAATCCGCCATGTGTTTACTTTGTTAAAGAAATTAGTAGACAGTCAGAACAAGTCGAATTGGCTAACTTACTCTGATAATTAAGTATGTATATTAAAATATCTAGGAGTATAAAATGGGTATCAAAGCAGGAAAGATTTGGGGTAACACAGAACTAGTACATGCAAATGGTGTACTAGAGTTTCACCGCATTGAGTATAATAAAGGTTTCAAATGTTCTGAACACGAACATCAATTTAAATGGAATGGCTTCTTTGTTGAGTCGGGCAAAATGTTAATTCGTGTTTGGCAGGACGGAGAACAAAAAGGACTAGTTGATGAAACTATCCTTGAAGCAGGCGACTTTACACAAGTTAAGCCTGGTAAGATCCATCAGTTCGAAGGACTCGAAGATGGTGTAGCGTTTGAGCTATATTGGGCAGAGTTCAATCATGACGACATTGTGCGTAGAACTGTTGGAACTAAAACATAATGCAGAAACTTGGTATTGTATCAACGTTTAGTGACAAAGGGTATCACGAATATGGAAAACACTTTGTAGAAAGTGTAAGAAAATTTGTTTCACCTAATATCACTGTTTACATCTATGTAGACAACATTGAAATTGAAAATCCACCACCTAACTTTGTTATTAGAAAGTTAGAGCCGTCAGTACCAGAACTTACAGAATTTAAAAAACGTAATGCACACAGAGTGCCTGGTAAGTTTATATATGACGGTGTAAGGTTTAGTCACATGAGTTATTGTATTTGGCATTGTGCAAATAATGCTGATGTAGATACACTATACTGGATTGACAGCGATGCCGAGATTTACAATAGTATTACCGAAGAATATCTTAAAGGATTTTTACCTGAGGGATTATTCACAAGTTACTTAGGAAGACCTCATTATACAGAAACAGGTTTTCTTGCGTTTGACTTGAACCACAAACATGCTAAAGAATTTTTTGATGTGTGGAAGGAATACTATACGCACGATACAATTTATGATCTAGCAGGGCAATTAGATTGCCATGCATTTGATGCTGCAAGAGAAAGACTTGAGAAAGAAGGCAAGATACACAACTATGATATTGCACGTATACGCTTTCCTGGTCTTGGCAAAAATCATTTTAATGCAGCTCTTGAACATCACATTATACACTACAAAGGAGATCGTAAGTTGAAAAGGGACGAGCAATTAGCTCGAGCAATAAAACGTATGAAGAAAGGAAAAAGGTGATTAAATTGGCAACAAAAGGACTCAATGGACTTAAGAATAAAAAAGAAAAAGAGTTCATTCAAGACATGGTTAGTAACAGAAGTGCTAACGTAAGAGAAGAATCTCATTACGTAGTAGATATGTACGAAAATGGTGAACTAGTTGAAAGCAGACCCATTGTTGGACATAGCAAAGCATATGCTAACGACTGTGCAAGAAATTGGAATAGTGGCGTAATTAAAAGATGAAAATTTTACTAACTGGACACAAAGGTTTTATAGGTAGTCATTACTACGACTATGTTAAAGATTCACATGACGTAACTGCTTATGATCTAGTGAACGAACAAGACCTTTGTAAGACAGAAATAGTAGATCAAATGCCACAGGGTGATGTAGTAGTGCATATGGCAGCAACTAATGGAACACGTTTATTTTACGAAACTCCTACACAAGTTGCATTTAATAATACACTACCAACATTTAATTTAATTAAAAAATATCAAAACACAGACACAAAATTTGTATTCACAAGTACTTGTGAAATATTTAACGGTGCAATAGATAAAGGTATATATGGCGTGCCAACAGATGAAAATGTTCCTATACATTTTGAGGACATTATAAATCCACGTTGGAGTTACAGTATACCTAAAGCACTGGGTGAAAACTTAGTAGCAAATGCAGGACTTGAATATCTTATTATTAGATACTTCAATGTTTACGGACCAAGACAGAAAGATCATTTTATCAGTGAGTTCGTAGAGCGAGTAGCAAAAGGTGAATACTTTATTAAGGGCGATGACACACGCAGTTTCTGTTATATAGACGATGCAGTAAAACTAACACACGAACTTGTAAAAAATACAAGCAACGAAATTGTAAACGTAGGCAGAGAAGAAGAAAGTCAAATATCAGATGTAGCAAAATGCATCATGGATATTATGGGTGTAGACCCAACTAAACTAGAGATATTACCTGGACTAAAAGGCAGTGCAAAACGCCGTTGTCCTGATACAAAGAAACTTTTATCAATTACCGAACCTTTTGAGTATACACCACTCAGGGAAGGATTAAAACTAACAGTGGAGTCACTATTATGAAACTAGGAATCATTGGACTTGGTACAGTAGGTTCAGCAAACAAAGCAGGATTTGAACATATCGGTCATGAAATTATCGGACACGATATTACACTTGATACACAAATTACAGATATCTTTAATACAGAAATTACTTTTGTTTGTGTACCAACACCAAGCAAAGAAAACGGTGATTGTGACACAACTATTATTGAAAGTGTAATAGACGAACTTGCAGATATTAATTATAAAGGTATTATTGCTATTAGAAGTACAGCAGTACCTGGCTTTACACAAAGCATGATTGATAAACACAAGAACTTAACTATTGCATTTGTACCAGAATTTTTACGTGAACGCTGTGCATTAGATGACTTCTTAAACAATCATAAACTACTTGCAGTAGGTACACATGATATTTGGGTGCATAGAAAAGTTGTTGCAGCACACGGTGATTTACCACAAAATATCGAGCATCTAACACCTAACGAAGCAGAAGTACTTAAATACTATAATAACGTATATGCTGCTGTAAGAGTAACATTTGCTAACGTAATGTACGAAATCTGTGAGAAGTTAGACTGTGATTACAATACAATTAAGAACGCATATATTAAAACAGGAAAAGCAATTGATATGTACTTAGACGTTTATCCTGAGCTACGGGGTTACGGCGGTATGTGTTTACCTAAAGATACAAAAGCTCTTGCATCATTAATTAAAAAACTTGACTTACCATTTGACTTGTTAGACGTTGTTACGGAGGACAACTCCAAAGTAAAAAAGACCGTGTTTAATGGGATGAGAGAGAATTAATGCTTAGTAAAGTAAAGCATTGGGCTGATGTATGTAAAATACATTGGAAAGAGATTATATCTCTTGCTATTGCTTTACATTGGATTATGGACTTATTAATTATTATACCATTGTCATTAGCATTAGGCTTTTTCTTTGGTATTCAATTCGGAGAACATTAATGGATCATCCTATTGTCGACAAACTTGTTAGTTTAGTAGTCTGGCCTAAAGGCACCAAGCCGCATATTTTAGATATAGGTGCAAATCAAGGTCAGTTTGCAAGAGAGATGAGAGAGTGGTTCGGCAATGCATACATATATTCTATCGAAGCAAATCCTTATTGCGAAAAGAAACTAGGTAAACAAAAAGGTAGCGGTCAACTTAACGAGTATGAAATTGTTGCACTTGGAAAACAAGAAGGCGTATTAGATTTTTTTTATTCTGAAAGAAAGCCTGCAGGCAAAGGTGCTAGTTTTTATCCAGAGATAGAGCAAGGTGATTTATTATCTATGCAAGTGCCTGTAAGAAGATTAGATGATGTAATGTTAGGTAAACACTTTCATTTAATTAAAATTGATGTACAAGGTGCAGAAAAAGATGTTATCGAAGGCGGAAGAACAATAATTGATAAAGCAAAATATGTTATACTTGAACTTGCAATTAAACCTTATAACGAAGGTGCTCCAACAGGAGTAGAGATGATAGAATTAATGAATAGTTTAGGATTTGGTTTGACCAATTGTATTACTGAACATAGAAGTTCAAACAAACAAGTATTACAGATAGACGGATTGTTTGAAAAAGGAATTGAGAACGCTACACAACCAATGGAGTATTTTAGTGTATAAATTGCATTACGAAAAGCAAGTTCATTCACAGAACGGTGAAGACGGTATTATTGAAATGATGACTAATTCTATCATTAATCCAGACAAAACATTTTTAGAAATTGGTTGGGGTGATGGCGGAACAAATATGACCAACTACTTACAATATGAAAAAGATTGGAGCGGTGTAGGTGTTGATGCCAAAGAAGATCCTAAAGGTAAAGAGCGATTTACAGATAAATTTAAGCACATAGCGTCTAAAGTTTATCCACACAACGCACAAGAATTTATGAAAGAAGTCCCTTATAACTGCGACTTTTTTAGTTTAGATATAGATAGTTTCGACTATGCTATTGCACACGAATTATTTTTAAACGGCGGTTTTAGACCCAAAACAGTATGTGTAGAGTTTACAGATCAGTTTGGTCCTGACGTTGTTGCAAGTTTTCCATACGTATCTAGTATGCCTTGGAAGATACTTAGGAAAGGAAAGTTAACCACATCAGGCTGTAGTTTACAGAAGTGGAAACTATTCTTTGAACATTTTAACTACTCGTACTTTGGGTTTGACTCGAGCAGCACTAACTGTTTCTTTTATAATCCACAAGAACTTGTTCCGGCACACTTAGAGAATTTGCCTATATTGGCAAATGCAGAAATGCAATATACCGATGACAGCAAAATGGTTGAAAATATTAATCAATCAGCTGCATGGAAACCGTTAGTGAAACAGATTTACACTGACGACTTAGGACTATGAAAACACAACAACAAAGGAAAACTATATGTTACACAAAATTAGTGATATGTGCAACAAAGTTGACGTCATACACAGAAAATCTGAAGAGCTAAGAAAACTAAAGTATGACACACCAAAAGATGCACGAGACAACACACAGATTGACTTCCTCATTCAAGACATTCAAACACTGTGTCGAGAAATTGCATACGATCGCGGCGAGTACAACAAATGATATCAACTGATTATCAAGAAATGCTTTCGCTTATTCATAGCGGAACAAAGTTTGGAAAGCGTTCTAAAATACCAGAACATTTAAAAAAGTTTATATCCAAACAAGCAATTAGATCTATGATTGATTTTGGTTGTGGTAAAGGACAATTAATTGACGTGTTAAAACACAACTACCCTAGTATAGATATTATGGGGTATGATCCTGCCAATCCAAAATTTGATGTACCTTTAAAGAAAGTTGATTTAATATTTTCAACTGATGTACTAGAACATATTGAGCCCGAACATCTTGATGCAACACTAGAAGAAATAAAAGAACACAGCACATACATATACCATTTGATCAGCTGTGCGCCTGCCAAACTTATACTGCCAGATGGGCGCAATGCTCATCTAATACAACAACCTCCAGAATGGTGGAAACAGAAGCATTTGGCTATGGGCTACGAAGTAATTAAAGAAGAATATAGAGAATTTAACAAATATTCAAAACAACTTGGCAAAAATATACCAGTTAAAAATTACTTCATTATGGCTAGGTTATCATAAAAAACACTTGCATTTATTTGCTAAAGATAGTACAATATAACTATGATTAGACTTTTATTTGTAGCCATTATTCTATTACTTCCGGCTTGTAGCACAACTGTAGCAGTTTTGGATGTTACAGCAAGTACTGCCATTTATGCAGGAAAGACAGTAGTAAATACAATAGATATAGTTACGCCAGATATTGTTAACAAGGACTAGAATGTCAAAATTAAAACTAAATGAAATACTAGCATCTGTGGATATGAATGCAAAACATATCTGGGATGAGCTTACAGAAGAACAACGTAAGAGTGTTGTTTTCTTCACGCTTAATCGCTATATAAGCAACGTACAAGGGTCTAGAGAACTAAAGGAGCATTATGTACTGCTAGGCAATGAACGCTTTAATAAGAACCTTTTCCTGCTGTTAAACAAGCATAATAAATTACTATGGCAACTAGCATGTAGTTGTGGTCATGAAGAAAAGAATATTCATAGACACGAATGGTTAGGACTTAAAAGAGAAAAGAATAAGAAAGAAGAATTTTTAAAGAAGATATTTCCTGACATGAAAAGTGCAGACATTTCTGCATTAGCAGTAATGACAGATAACAAAGAAATTAAAGATCACTGTAGAGGTCTTGGTTGGGATAAGAAACAGATCGATGCAATTAAATTATAAATGTGATTACTGCGGCAAAGCATTTGCAAAGGAGAAAACTTTGTTTGTGCATGTGTGCGAGCCTAAAAGGAGGCACTTAGCAAAGAATGAAAAGCATGTGCAGTATGGCTTACTGACATTTAAAAAGTTTTACGAATTTAATCAACCAAGTGCAAAACCTAAAACGTTTGATGACTTTGTTGGTAGTCCTTATTATAATGCATTTGTTAAGTTTGGTAGTTTTATGGTTAATACAAATCCTATATACCCAGAAAGGTTTTTAGAGTTTGTAGTTAAGAGTGGCATCAAATTAGATCATTGGTGTAGAGATGAATTGTATGACACATACATAAAAGAATTATTAAAAATAGAACCAGCTGATGGTGCTATACAACGTAGTGTAAAAACTATGATGGACTGGGCAGATAACAACGAAGCGGAATGGAATCATTACTTTAGTTACTGTAATTTAAATAGAGCAACACATGATATTAAAGAAGGAAAGATTAGTCCTTGGATATTATTAAATTCAAAGGCAGCTAAGGACATGATGCAAAACATGTCAGATGAACAATTAAATATTATTGGGCCTGTTCTAGATCCTAAGTACTGGATGATTAGATTTAAGAAACTTCCAGCAGATGTAGAACTAGTAAAAGAAGTAATCAAAGAAGGTAACATATCGTGACAAAGACTAGAAAATTATTAAGCGGAAAAGAAGTACCACAACTTGAAAGAGTTGCTAACCTTAGTATAATAACAAAGTGTCCTGAGAAGTGGAAAATTGTTGATATGGAAACAGGACAAGAATACGTTGCTAGTGGAACACTTGAACTCTACAAGCAATGGAAAAGGATAAAATGATAATAGCAATCTTATTTTTACTATCATGCTACGCATTGCCGATATATATGTTAGTAAAAATGAATAACGAAGAACCAAAGTAATGCCAGATATAGATATAGATTTTGTAGACAGACAGAAAGCTCTAAAACATTTTAAGCATATTAGAGCAAGTCGTGTTGAAAACGGTAAACTAGTAAAACACAATACTGGTGTGTATATGCATGAGGTTCCTGTTAGTGCTGAATTAAATTTGTGTAGTGTTCCGCATAAAGAAGCAGAAGATAAAGGTTATTTTAAATTAGACTTTCTTAATGTAAGTATGTACAAAGATGTACGTAATGAAGAACACTTGCAACAACTAATAGATAAAGAACCTATATGGGATCTATTACAGCATGACGATTTCACAGATTTATTGTTCCATGTTAACGGTCATGGCGATATATTACGTAAGTTAAAGCCAACAAGTGTAGAGCAACTAGCAGCCGTACTTGCCATTATAAGACCTGCTAAACGCCATTTAGTAGATGAGAGTTGGAATACTATTATGCAAGAAGTGTGGGAAAAGCCAACAGATGGTGCATACTTCTTTAAGAAATCACATGCTACTGCATACGCAGTTGCAGTTAAAGTGCAAATGAATTTGCTGTCAGAAGTAAAAGAATGAAATATTTGATTATATTAATACTGTTATCAGGTTGTGCTGCAAAGGATATTAATTTCAATCCATGGACAACTGTATTAAATCAAATCATAAAGGCAGAGGGAGACAAAAAATGAAACACGTAATAGCATGGTTTGGATTAGCGTTACCTTGGTTGCTTATGTGGCAATTTGGTTTTGCATACGAAACTTGCTTTGGCGATAGTTGTTATTATATTGTAGATATAATTATGATGACTTCGTTGGTTGTTGGTGTAATCTATTTCCTTTGGGTATACAGAGAACAGTATAGAATTTTTCACAAGTATGCAAGTATGGTAAAAGATTGGTTAACGCCAAATTGGTGGGCCGCAGAAGCCGCACAAAAGATTTCAGACAAAACAGGTATGCAAGATAAAGCTGAAAACTCTAGATTTAGAAAATGGCTAGACAAGAAAGAAGCGTCACTAACAGGTTGGAAATGGTTACTGTTTCAAGTTGTTCGTGCTGTAGTTGCAATAGGATTAATAGAATTAGTTTTCAATTTAATGGGAATGACTATTTTACCTTGGAGGATGTAATGAGAGTAAGTATAGATGATATAGGTGGTGTAATTGCAAAACAGGACGATCGTTATATTGTAAAGGACAATACGACACTAAAGAACTTAATTTTAAGTAGTACGTTCTTAGAAGCAAACAAAAGCACAAGCGGACACTTGCATAAAGGACAAGAAGAAGTTTACTTTTTTATTAAAGGTAAAGGTAAAATGGAATTAGATGACGACACTATTACTGTACAAGAAGGTGATGTTGTATTAATTGAAGATGGTGTATTTCATAGAGTACACAACACAGGCGATTACGGTTTGTATTTTGTTTGTGTGTTTGACGGGAAAAGGAATCATTAATGGAAAACTTTATTCATACATTTCAGATAGGCGAAAAGGTTTGTGATGATCTAATTGCATATCATGCTGAAAAAGATGAATACAAGTCTGCAGGAGTTGCAGGTGGTATTGTAGATCATAATATTAAAGAATCTACAGATGTAATTTTTTACAATAGTAGTACTGATCCAAGAATACAACGATACTTTCAACAATTGCAAATGGGTTATGATCAATATATTGAAAAGTATAATTTACAACAGTTGTATCTTAAGACAGAGGATCATAATTTAATTCAACACTATCCAGTCGGAGGCGGATTTAAAGTTTGGCACTTCGAAAGAGATAGAGGTGACGAAGCACGTCAGTTAGTTTATATGACATATCTTAATGATGTACCAGACGGCGGTACAGCATGGAAGTATCAAAACTTTGAGTGTGAAGCAAAGAAAGGCTTGTCAGTTATTTGGCCAAGCGACTTTACACATACACACAAAGGAATTGTATCTGAAACATCTGAGAAGTGGATTGCAACCGGATGGTTCAATTATTCATAAAATAAACATTTTTTATAATCTTTTATAAATAGCACGTATAGAACACAAAATGCATAAAAAAATAATTTTTTATGCCCTAATTTTTCAGGAGATAATGGTGGTAAGATTTATCAATGAGTTGAGAGCTCGTTGTACAGGCGAAACGTGCGATCGCATCGCAGAAGTAGTACTCATGTTGGGGACATTGATCACAATGTATGTGGCAATGCTTCCGATTATTTAACTAGAAGGTTTTCTAACTAGCGTAATTGATTTACGCTTAATCCTCTTTGTAATGATAGCATTAAGACTAGTAACAGGGCCTAGTATGACCTGGACGTCCTTGCTGGTAAAGTTTCTAATAGCGTACTTAAAAGGTTGGATTTCATTTGATAAAAAGATATTAATAGGAATTTGTCTGTTGCTTTCCCACCACCATGCTTCGCCCAGTTCAATAAATTTTTCCTGATCTTTCTTGGATTTTAAATTTTCGTAGTCGTAGAATGATGTAACGTTATTATCTTGATTTATAATGATTCCGACGTACTCTTTTTCGGCGTGTTTTAGAACGCTTATAAACGGAAAGTTCTCTTGTAAATTGTCAGTTATTCTCATTTGTTCTCGTTTCGATAAATATACATATGCAAAGTCATTCAATATATTTATATCCAAATCTACTCGACGTCTATGATAATGGCGTTGCAGGTGCTTGGAAAGTGGAGAGAAAACGTATGGTATACAATAGAGGGCTGATGGCTTATCGTAGTGTCGATAATAGAATTGATCTACAGGTAAGAAACAGCGATGAAAAGAAATATAATATAACAGGATCAACAATCGTGTTTAATATTATAAACAAAGAAAATAGCGATTTAGTGCTTAGTAAAGATTGTTCAGTAGACGACTTAACACTTGGTAGAGTGTATGTTGTACTAACAGCAGCTGAACTACAAGAACTAGAGCCAGGATTTTATAACTATAGCATCACTAAAGAAGTAAGACAAACAGTTGACTCCACCGACTATAAAGTTACTTCGAGAACTCCGCTATACTTTGATCCACACTACGGTGCAATGGGTAACTTAGAAATTATGGGTGACGTGCTAGGTACTCCTTATAACACTATAGAAGTTTATAAGTTTAAGAAAGATATTGATTGGGATTCTGTAGCAACACTACCAAGCGACACACCACAGTTTAACAATCCAAGACCAAACTATAATCAAACTAATACTTCTAATCAAATATATGATGAGTATCATTACAGCAGTATTGTAGATCTTAAGCCAAATATGCAAAGTCCAAATAGTTTACACACTCTACAGTTTTATTTCAAAAACTATGAAGGGCAAGTAATTATTCAAGGCAGTTTGGCTGATGGCGGCTCGCCAAGTGCAGACAGTTGGTATGATTTACAAACATTTGACGTCACAACAACAGATGGCAATTTGTTTAAAAACCAAACTGGAAAGCATAATTGGTTTAGAGTTAAACACGAACCAACCCAAGATAATACAGGTTCTTTGGATAAAATCTTAGTAAGATAGGTTGACATTACCCACAAAGATGTTATACTAATACTATGACTCTGGTATTAGATAAATTTCGAACACTCGTGCCTTCACGTGCTAAAGCTAGTCCTTCAGGTTGGACAAGTTTTAACGCACCGTGTTGTTCTCATCGAGGTCATTCTCCAGACAAACGTAAGCGTGGCGGTTTGAAATTTGATATGGGTGTAGTGTATAACTGCTTTAACTGTAAGTACAGTGCAAGTTGGGAACCAGGTAGACCTTTATCAAATAAGTTCAAAAATTTATGTAGATGGTTAGGTGCTAACGAAGATGATATCAATCAAATGATATTTGAAGCACTTAAAACTGAATCACCAGAGTACACTCCGCGAGAAGTTTCTAGCACAGTTACGTTTACGCCTAAAACATTACCAGAGGGTGCTTTAGCAATACGTGATTGGTTAGAAGCTGATCTCAACGAGGATGAAGAAGCTAGTCTAGCAGAAGTAGTTAAGTATCTACTAGAAAGAGATTGTGATCCTGTTAGCAAACACTTTTATTGGACACCACTTGAAGGATACAAAGATAGAGTCATTATCCCATTTTGGTACAAAGGAAGTATTGTAGGATCAACTGCTAGGAAAGTTAAAGATGGCAGACCTAAATACATTTCCGATCATCATCCACACTTTGTCTATAACGTTGACGAACAAAAGGAAGATCAGAAATATATATTTGTAACAGAAGGACCGTTTGATGCACAAGCCATTGGCGGTGTAGCGTTGCTTACTAATAATATTCACGAGCAACAAGCAAGGATTATTAATAGTTTAGGTCAAGAAGTTGTCGTTATCCCAGATCAGGATAGTGCAGGTGTCGAGCTCATTAACAAGGCTGATGAGTGTGGTTGGCATGTTGCTTTTCCTAACTGGGGTAGTGATGTAAAAGATGTTGCTGATGCAGTTAAACGTTACGGTAAGTTGTTTGTACTAGTAGACGCAATGAAAACAGCAGTGCAAGGCTCTATTAAGTTGAGTGTTGCTAAAAATAACTTTGAACATAAGTTGGAGAATATGCAATGAAGCGTGTTAAACAATGGTTCATACAGAAATGGGATTGGCTTGTTGACAAGTACTATGCTTGGAAACTTAAACGTATGAATAAAAAGAACAAGAACAAAGACCCGTTTATCTACAAGTAGTATGGTAGAAAGGATAATAACAATGAAGAATGAATTTCAAATAGGGATGTTTGAACTACTCAAGAATCTACTAAAAGGAAACAGTGCTGTATTAGCGTTAATTTATACACTAGGACACATTGTAATAGCCATGACGGTAGTCAGTTTACTAACTGGCGCAAGTATTTGGGAAGCAGGATTAGTTGCTCTGGTTGAGCCAACTATTAATGGTTTCTGGTTTTATATTTTACATTCACTATGGAAAAAATATAACACATGATAAGTTGGGGTATTTCTGCTAATAGTCACGATGCGGCACTTGCTGTATTCAAGAACAAAGAACTTTTGTTTGCGAGTCACAGTGAGCGTTTTAGTGGCATTAAGAATGATCCTCATCTTGATAAAAATTTATTAAACTACGCTCTTCACTATGGAGAGCCTAATGAGGTACATTGGTATGAAAACCCAACTAAAAAATCTTTACGACAACTTTATGCAGGTCAAGGATGGAACTTTCGAGAGAATAACGTTCGACAATATCTTGACCGGTATGGAGTGGATTGTGATGTCCGTTATAATAGCCATCATCGCAGTCACGCTGCTGCTGGTTATTTTACCAGTGGCTTTAATAACGCTACTGTTTTATGTATCGATGCGATTGGAGAATTTGAGACGTTAACTGTCTGGGAAGCACAAGGCAACGATATGAAACAAGTGTGGAGTCAAAAGTATCCACACAGCATTGGACTTTGGTATAGTGCAATGACTCAACGTATTGGTCTTAAGCCTAACGAAGATGAATATATTTTAATGGGTATGGCTGCATACGGTGATAAAGGAAGATTGTATCACGCTATACTAGATGAATTTATTGATGTTAAATTTAAGAACAATAAACTAACTGTAAGACTAAAACAAAACTTGCATAGAGGTTGTAAAAATTGGAGACCTGATCTTAAAACAGAACAAGACATGTACGACATTGCAGCCGCTACGCAATTAATATATGAACAATCATTACTTGAAATATTGTTGTATTGTAAATACAAGTGCAAAAGCAAAAACTTAGTTCTAATGGGAGGCTGTGCATTAAACTGTAGTGCAAACGGACAAGCACAAAGATTGTTTGATAACGTTTGGATTATGCCTAATCCTAGCGATGCAGGTAGTGCAGTAGGTGCTGTTCTTTCAACTTATAACGAACATATAGAATTTAAATCGCCTTACTTAGGCTATAATATAGAAGGGAAGTATCCAGTTGAAAAAACACTCAACGCATTATTATCCTCCGGTATATGTGGAGTTGCTAACGGTCGTGCTGAATACGGTCCTCGTGCTCTTGGCAATCGTAGCCTTTTTGCTGACCCCAGAGGAGAGCATACTAAAGACAGAGTTAATGACATTAAAAAACGACAAAAATTTAGGCCATTTGCACCAGTCGTCCTCGAAGAACATGCCAGCGAATTGTTTGATGGACCAATGGGGCCTTATATGCAGTATACCGCCCGTTGTAAAGATACAGACAAGTATCCTGCAATAGCACATGTTGATGGTACATCAAGAGTTCAAGTAGTTAATAAGAAGCTGCACACGGGCTTGTATGAGCTTCTAAGACGGTGGAAAAGCGCCACAGGATGCCCTATGTTATTAAACACAAGTTTAAACATTAAAGGAAAACCTATGGTAAATGACAAAGTGGACGCAAAAGAGTTTGCTCTAAAGTATGGAGTGAGTGTATACTAATAACATAATTACGTATGAGAGAAGATAATAATGAGTAAGAAAAGAAACAAATTTGAAAGAAAGCTAGACGAATATAATCATACAATGGAATTGATTAGAACTATCGTTCCAATTATTGTACTAGGCTTACAAATTTATATTATAATAGAGTTAATAAAGTAATGGCAAAAAATTACGATTACGAAGTACAAAAAGTTTATCTAGAAATGATGTTAGCAGATGCTGAGACATTTGTTAGATGTCAAGGTATATTTGATAGTACTTTGTTTGATAGAAAATTGCAAGAAGCGGCTGAGTTTGTAAACATGTATACTAAAGAGTATAACGTGTTGCCTGACTATGACATGGTTAATGCAAGTTGCAAAACAGATTTAAAACATCCAGGTGAAGTTAAAGAAGGACACACAAATTGGTTAATGGATGAGTTTGAAAGTTTTACAAGACATAAAAGTTTAGAACGTGCAATTTTAAAAAGTGCTGACTTACTAGAACAAAACGAATATGGTGAAGTCGAAGGACTTGTAAAAGAAGCAGTACAAATTGGACTAGCACGTGACATGGGTACAGATTACTTTTTAGATCCTAAAGCAAGACTTATGGGACTTAAAGATAAGAACGGACAAGTTACAACTGGTTGGGATAGTTTAGATAGAAAACTGTTCGGCGGATTTAACAGAGGCGAACTGAATATATTTGCAGGTGGTTCAGGTGCAGGTAAAAGTTTGTTCTTAGCAAACTTAGGTGTTAACTTTGCATTAGAAGGTCTTAACGTTGTTTACTTAACACTAGAACTTAGTGAAGCACTTGTTAGTATGCGTGTTGATAGTATGGTAACAGGTATTAGCACAAGAAACATTTTTAAAGATCTTGATGATGTAGAAATGAAAGTTAAGATGATTGGCAAGAAAGCAGGCATGATGCAGATCAAATATATGCCTAGTGGAAAGACTGCTAATGATATTAGAGCGTATCTAAAAGAATATGAAATTAAAGCAGGCAAAAAAGTAGATGTATTATTAGTAGACTACTTAGACTTGCTTATGCCAATAGGTAAAAAGATTAGTGCAGAGAACTTGTTTGTAAAAGACAAGTATGTATCTGAAGAGCTACGTAACTTAGCAATGGAACTGCAAACTGTATTTGTTACAGCGGCACAGTTGAATAGAGGTGCAGTAGAAGAAGTAGAGTTTGATCATTCACACATTAGTGGTGGACTTAGTAAGATTCAAACAGCAGATAACGTATTTGGTATTTTTACAAGTAGAGCAATGCGTGAAAGAGGCAGATATCAAATACAATTAATGAAAACACGTTCAAGTAGTGGTGTAGGACAAAAAGTTGATTTAGGCTTTGACATTGACACGCTACGTATTGTAGACATAGATGAAGATGAACAAGAGTCTACAAACGGAGAACGTTCAGGCAATTCAAGTATTATAGATTCAATTAAAAGAAAAACAGCAACCACAGGCGAAAGCAACACACCCACTGATGATCCAACAGATGGCGCATCGGTCGGTAAGATTAGAGGCAAGGTAGAATCAACCAAGCTGAGAGAAATTTTATCGAACATGGGTAGTGATGAAGAATACTAAAGTAAAAATACACGAGTGGCGCACCTATGCTGACCAAACCGCCGATGCACAATACGACATTGATTGGCCTGATGTACAAAAAGCAATTGGCAAAGATCATTGTGCTTGGTTATTAGCACAAGACCCCGAAGACGTTCAACTCATGTTAGAAGTAAAAGGCAGTGGTCAGAAACGTCTTGTCGCAGATTTCTATAACAATAAGACACTTGTTACATATCACCTAATGTGGGCTAAATAGTAGTATGCGCATTGTAGAACTACTCAACGAAGAAGTCATGACCGTTAACAAGAAGTTAAACCCAGTCTTATGGGAAGGCGGTTCTCTTAAACCTGAAATAAGAGAAAAACTTATTGAGATTGCAAAAGTGTTCCAAGAGTTTATAGGTGTAGAACTAGATGTAGCAGACTATACACTAACAGGTTCAAACGCAAACTTTACATGGACAGAGTACAGTGATTTAGATTTACATATCATTGTTCGCGGCATGCCTAGTGATGAACAAAGAGAACTGTATAATGCAAAGAAAGCATTGTGGGCAGAAGAACATAACATACGCATTAAGAACTTACCCGTAGAGTGTTATGTGCAAGGTGCTAAAGAACCACATCATTCAACGGGTGTTTACAGTTTAAGTGGTAACAAATGGCTTGTTGAGCCTAAGAAAGTTAAGCCAAACATTAATGACGCTGCTGTAAGTGCAAAGAAAGACAGCATACAGCACGACATAGAAGCAGCATTAATATCTAAAGACTTACCTAAGATGCGTATAGCAAAACAAAAGCTGACCAAGATGCGCAAAGCAGGACTTGAAAGAGCAGGCGAATTCAGTGTAGAAAATATTGTATTCAAACAACTGCGTAATTTAGGCATGATTGATCAACTCAGTGATGAAATACGTGACCTAGAAGATGCACAGTTAAGCCTAGAACAAGCACCAGAATTAGTATAACTCTATACTAAAAAAATTAAATAGTAGTAACAGAATAAAGGACAGAGCGCAATGCTTAAGGTTATTAATACCTGTGACGAATGGGTATCACAAATCATAAAAGACGATCCAGTAAGACCACATTTAACGGCTGATTATCGAATCAACGAAGTAGCAGAAATGTTTGGTCTTTACGATGATAAAGAATATTTAGGTAGTGTTTGTTGTGTACGTTATACCGATGGTATTCCTAACAGTGTAAACGATATGACAGAGCGCAGTAGCATGTTCAGTGACACTGCTGTATTCTATACTATTTGGAGTTACAGTAAAGGAAGTGGTAGACAGTTAATCATTGACGCTTCTAACTGGATCATTGAAAATAGACCACAGATTAAAAACCTAGTTACACTAAGTCCTACAACTGAAATGGCTGAACGCTTTCATTTACGCAATGGTGCTGTTAAATGGCGTATCAATGAAGATTCAGTTAATTACGCCTATCAATTAAAAGCCTAGGGATAACTACAGTCAAAGGAATTTATGGCTGGAATAAAAAAGCGTGGGCTTGTTACTAGACATCATATCAGAACACATGACGACCGTGAAGTTGTACCTTGCAGACTTGTAGGATCTAATGGCGGTAAAGGTGTTATGGTAGCACAGTACAAAGACACAAGAGACCTTGTACTAGATGCAGAACAAAAACCCGTTATGTATAATCGCTGTTAGTTACATTAGGCTTATAGAATTACTTGTTCTTGCGTAGCTTACGCAATCGCCCCCATCGACGTGTAGTAACTCCTTCTACAATATTTTTTGTGAGTTTTCTTCTTTTACGAGCTTGTGTGCTGCGATGCAGTCTAAGAGACTTACCAACTTTTTTCATAACTAGTTCCCTCTATAATACAATTCTGGCGCGGCTAAAGAGATTCGAACTCCTGACCTTAGGTTCCGCAAACCTACGCTCTATCCAGCTGAGCTATAGCCGCCTATATTAATAATTATACCACATTTACGCAAAGAAGTCAACTGTTATTTTAAATACTAGCATGACACAAGAACAGGTCTTATTTGCCATTATATCTTGGATAGTGCTTACAACTGTAGTGTATACGGTGGTAGGTTGGAAGAACATACGCAACTGTTATGCTATGTGGTTCACTCGAGAGTATTGGACAAACTATAATATAATCGAAGCAGCAAGTTGGATAGCCAAGGCCATCATAATCATACCGGGTCTGATATTTGGCATTCAAATTTGGCAGTTCTATTTTGTAGCACTTTTTACAAGCCTAACGTTAATATGGGCCAGTAACAAGAAGCTGCTGCCCACGCTGGTTGGATTCAACACACTATGGATATGGCTGAGCATGATGGTTATAGCACAGCAGGTAATACAATGAATATAGTATTTTGGACGGGCTTCGCAGTAATGGTATTAAACGAAGGGTTTGTGATCATGCGACACGTACACCCTTGGTTTGCATGGCAAAGAGAACGATTAATCAGAACATACGGTGCAAAATGGAAACGTTTTCATGCCACACTGGACTATGTATGGATAGGTGGTGTAACTGTGGGCGTAGCACTTGACTACACCAATTGGAAGTTCTATGCTACTGTACTAGGTGTGTTCTGGGGATTCGTTGCTGTAAGTGTGTATCTCCCTCTGCTCATCAAAAAGATAGCCGCGAAGCGGTAAGCTCAAAAAGCTGCGAAGCAGTTCGCGATTTTTAAAGAAGCTGCGAAGCAGCGTAGCGATAGCGCAGCAAAACGGTAGCGACTTCACTGACCCCGTGACTGTTCACTAGAGTTTCACCTAGTGTAATCCCTGACTGAATTTATTTTGTTTTGAATCTACGTGTGTTGTTTAACACGTTCTTGCCTGGTGTGTAAGGTACTATACGTGCTTCCCAACCACCTGGTACACGATTGTCCATACGTGCTGCTAGTTTGTCCGCTGCCTGTTGACACCAATCTCTTTGCTTTAGATTGTTAAGGTACCTGTGACCAGTAAGATCCTGCTCTTTGACAGTTTGCCCTGTAGTTAAGTTACGAGCCATTGCTAATACATGAGTATGTGTAATTGTAGCCATTTGTTATGTTCTCCTAGTCTTATAAAGTGTAACAAGCTGAATGTTCTATCATGCACAGTTTATAATATAGCTTACTCTTCGAAGCACAATGCACCTACGTGATTACATGTGATCCATATTCATTTGTTACAGTATTATTTAGCATGTAAACGATTATAGCGTACTATTTAGGCGTCTTAGCAGCGCATACAGCGTCATACAACGGTGAGTTACTCAGTAGCAGCAGTGTTTGTACCAGTTGTGTACTGTCGTGTAATATAAGCGTGTTATGCGTGTTTTGCGATGTGTGTATGCCCTTTAACAGTAGATCTATGCTGGCACTATGCGTTATAGCATCTTGGAACTGTGGTGTTTTGGATGGATCCTTGAACTGTAGCGTTACTGTGTGCATAACTGTATTTACAGAGTGAATTGCAGTGTACAGCCCAAAATGGGTCTACAGGTCAAAAAATTTGCTGCGCAAAAAATTGTGGTGAAGTACTTATCATTTCTGGGTGGTGATTTTAGACCACTAGCCTCAAAAATACAGCTACGCTACGTATAGCTATATACCGGTCGCCTCTTGCATGACCACCGCCTCATCATCGATGACAAAAATAATATTATCAAAACGATCGCGAACCTCAACACGTTCCGCATCGTATTCTTCTGAGGCATGTAGTGCTACCTCCTCGGCTTCTTCTTGTGTTTCGTAGAAGCCTTCGAGTTGCTCTACTGTGTCCTGTGTATAGTAGACCCTGTACATTAGCAACGACCTGTCTGCCAGCTTTTACGCTCAGCTTCTGGCAAGTGTCCTGCACAGTGATCATTGGAAGTGTTGTTTGGGATCTGTTCAAACAGTGTTTCGCCCTGTTGGATATTAGGATCATAAGGTGCGTCCAATGTGGTACACGCACCTAGGGCTAGTGTTAATAGAAGCGCGGGTAATACCTTACGCATTCTCTTCGCCGTTTACTAATAGGATCATGCCACCAAATAGTGTCATTGCTAGGCCTACGCCCGCTACTACTAGCATCTCACCCAGTGTGTTAGCTGTCTCCATACATGCACCATCACAGTCATTAGCACTACCGGCCATAGCCATAATGCCTACTACTATTAATACGCCTGCTAAACTGTTTATAATTGTTTTCATTGCTCGCTCCATTTGTTAATTGTTAAGTATAATATATAAGAAAAAGGGGCTGTTGTCAACCCCTAATTCCTGTTCGTTATTAGTCAGCTCTGCTTCCTGCATAGCACTTGAAACCATACTTGGTGAACACTGCTGCCGCCGCTTCTGCGCCCGCTTCTTTCACGTCCATGCTTTGGCCTCTGTGTCCGCTTGGGTTGTATATCTGTAGGCTACCATCATAGCTACGTTCAACACCAGCTGCCTTGAATCGTTTGCCCAACTTGGTATTGCCTTTAACGCCATATATGTTGATCCAAGCAAAACCACAGTACATTGGCTCACCGTACTCATTGCCGCCTGTGCCTTCTGTCCATTCTGCCAAGAACTTTGCCGCCGCACTAGCAGCCGCTGTCTTTGCTTCAACCACTATGTTCTGGATATCCTCTACAGTTAGACTGCTAGGATCCTGTGCTAGGACTGTTTGGGTTTGTGTTACTGTATTCATATCGCGCTCCTTATTGTTAATATACTGTATATTATAGGGTCATTTTGGATAAAAGTCAACCCCTAATATACCTCGTAAAACTTGACTTTTGGATCCAACTTCTGAAGCTCACGCACACACTTCATCAAGCGTCTGTATTTGCGCTCTGCTTCTGCGTGGCTGATCTCACCGTCACAGTGTAAGTTCTCTGGGCTAAGATCTGAGTCGATCCTATCCGCTATTGCTTGACGGTCTTTTGCGTTGTTGAGGTCCAGTACACTGTTACCATTAAAGATGCTTTGCCACTGGTTGTATTCCGCCACATACTGCTGAAGATTCTTCATGAGCACACCGCCTCATATACCGCTTCTCTCACCGCGGTGTCAGTTGCTTCGCCCATGTTCTCACCATATGCCAGTTTGGTCAATTGGTGGTCTGCCCACGCAAATGCCTGCTCAGCACCATCCGTCAGCTTGAGCTTGTTGGCTGCATCCACGATGCGACCTACCAACTCATTACCTTCTTTTGAAAACATACTATACATACTCGCTCCTTTATTGTTTAATATAAGTTATATTATAGACTCTTTTGTCCAATCTGTCAACCAAAAAGATATATTAAAAAAGCGATACCTGCTATCCACGGAGCGAACTTCCACCCCAGTTTGATACTTCCGAACAGAACGGCAGCAAAGATTCCTGCCACCACTCCGAACTGAACCACAGGAACCAATGCTTCTAATGCTTCAAACATTACGCGGCCTCCTTGATGTATTCTTGTTGATATTCAGTACGCTCACCTTCTGCGAGCATAAGATAGCTTTCAGCCTTGCCCTTAAAGCCTGGCTTCCAGTACTCATCCGCAGGAACAAAACGGCTCGCATAGTAGCCCTTGTCTTCCTTGTAGATGTTCCAAGGAGTTTCCCACTCCTCACATACCTTGGCATCGTCATCCTCAAATGACCAGTCCAGCACATACTCTTCAGAGTAATCATTGCTGTAACAGATCAACGCCTTGAGATCGTCGATGTTGTTGGGTAGGTTGTTCACGTCCACGTTGGGTACAACGTAGGTGTCGCCACCCTTGAACTTCCAGTATTGAGGACATTCACCCTCACCGTTCCAATCATGGGCACCATAGTTTTCTTTGTATTGTGTTTGAATAACTAATTTCATCTGCTTCGCTCCTTTATTGTTACTTACAGTATACCACATTTTGGACAGATTGTCAACCCCTATTCTACACAAACTCCGTGGTCTGCTTCCTGTTGGGTTACACGGGTTTCTACGAAATCCCATATATTGTCGCCCTTGTAAACATCAAGCACCAACCACTGCCCGCTGGCATCCTGTAGGTAAAAGAACTCAACTCCACCAACGTGGAAGTTCTCAGTATAGTCCTGGGCGTCTTTATATGTGTGACTGCCCTGACCTGATTCACCTCGATCACGTCCGTAGAACATGCACCAGTTCTCGCTCATAGGCAGCTCTGGCTCATCGTTGTATTTTGCGTCGAATGGGTGATACTCGCCTATCTCTTGACGTAGGCTGCTCAACGAACCTTCTGCTAGTAAACGCTGAGTCTTTTCCACAGGGTAGTGGTTCATTAGGATCTTACCATTGTGTGCAGGATAACCATCCCAATGACAGTATACTGCTTCGATAGTTCCGTCTATTTTCTTAAAACCAATTGCTGATCTTGTAGCCATTTATTCGCTCCTTTGTTTAATTGTTAAGTATATTATAGGGCCTTTTATCCAATTTGTCAACCCCTAATTAGTCTAAATCGCACACCCATTCATCACCTTCATATTGGATAGTGAGCGTATCTCCTGGGAAATACGGGCTGGCTATTGTAGCCTGTGGACGGCTAGTGTGTTCGCATACACGCATATTCACAGCCTCGACCTGCTTATAGCCATCATCTGTTCCAAATCCACGGTTTAAAAAGTGTACATTCAAAGTCTGCATTGTCGCTCTCCTTATTAACTGTATCCAATATAGCATATGAATACAGAGTTGTCAACCAAAAAAGTGCCCCAGGGCGCAATCTTTTTTAGAGTACGATCCCTGGGGCTATAGTGTAACGTCTGTTCCGGGAGCGAATCGGTTAAGACGTTACAATGTCTTCAGCAAGGATACTCTCTGGAGTTTCGACTTCAACTGAAGACTGGGTGTCCTGCTTCTCTGCAGGATTCTTTTTGGCCGTGTAAGCAATAGCGGCTTCAGTAGCCTCATTGCCTTTGGCGAAATCAATTTCTACGAAATGATTTGCAATTTCACCTTTACTCATCTCATATGGGAGATTGATTAGGTTAATATCTGTATGACCATTCTTAGCCAATATCTTGACCCTCATGCTGTCATTACAGAACCTTAATTTAGTCTTTCCTGAAGGGGTAGTTGATACGCCTGCTACGGAAAATTTCTTACTTGTACTCATAATTGCCTCTCTTTGTGTGTGTGTTAGTGACAAATGTCACATTGTTATTATAACAGTTCTTATCCATTATGTCAACCAGTTTGTCCTGGATTGGTTAATATTTGGATAGTCACTGCCTGCGTCTCACCAAGCTCTGATATGAACTCATCGTCCATAACCAGCTCTTGCATATGTAAGTCGAGCAAGTGCTCTACTCGTTCTAGGTCAGCCTTACCTTCTGACGCACACTCAATATTGAATGTGAACGAGTATCTTCTTTTGGCTTCAGGTGCTTCAGACATACTCCGCCTCTTCTTGTGTGTCCTTAGCTTGAAGCTCAAAACCTATATTAGTAAGCAGGCTCTCTGCTAGATTAGGGTATCGATCTACCATCTTCTCTACGACCGCTTCTACTTCCTTACGGTCTGCACGAGCCAAACTCTCAACGATTAAATCAACCTTTTGCATTAGCCAACTCCTTTCGCTTTTCATTACCTTCATTCATCCATGTGCTGAGCTCTTCGGGTTCTTCATTTTCCCTAGCCCACTCACTGATACCAAATGCTTCGTCTAGCTCTGTCGGTATCTGTGCTTCGATCTTATCGGCTGTGTCTGCTAGATCATAGTGATCATCATTGCCATCTTCCCACATGCCAGCGAAGTTGCATCCACCTTCATGATACATAGCCTCTAGATGACAGTCTGGGTTCTTATCAATGAAGTGTTCATACGCTCCTACTGGTGGTGCCCACGCACTGTCAAACGCACCTGTGATGATCGATGTGCCATCATTGTTATGCTCTATTTCACAGTCTTCCATATCGGCATCCCACTTGGTGCCCCAGTTAGAACTGTTCCAGTCATACCAGTTAGGTATACCCTTTTCTATACACTCCAGTCGTTCCTTCTCTCCTAGGTTACCTGTAAAGATCTCCTTAGGTTGCGGATACAGTGCTGAGCATAGACCTTCGTCTTTCTCAGACTTACAAGTGTCGTAGATTTTTTTCATCTTCTCAGTTGGACCTGAGATAGTGATATTATTATTGCACCAGTTAGGCATTAGCAACCTCCTGTGGTGTAATTTGATAACCGTAGCACCAGTGCCCGTTATCTAGATCGAATATGCAACGATCCTTAAGGTCAACCCATATCTTCTCAACATGGATGCCTTCTTTCTCGCCTGCATTCTCACAAAGATCAATTGATGTCACTTTGGCTTCACCAAACTTACTGTCAACCTTTGTGCCTATTTTTATTAGTTTTCTCATATGCCTTTGCTCCTTTGCCTTTATTATATGTATATAATACTACCTATTGTCCAATCTGTCAACCTTTTTCTGCATCCAAATCGGAAAATAAATCTCATTAACAGCCTTCTCAAATTCGGAACGGGTGGCATGTCTATAAGGACTAATATTACTAAACCAACCAGGTGCCTTGACTTCTTTGCCTTCGTAGTGGATATCGTGAAATATCTTACGATTGTCGGGCTCGATGTCGTCCCATGGTTCGTATGTAAAGCCTTTATAGTTCATGCTCTTACCCCTTAACCGTTAGTCGGATGTCTGTTCGACAATCACCTTAGCACCCTCATTCAGTGCTTTCTTCCCAGCATCTGTCCAGCCTGTTATATCGCCTTCGAGATACATGAATGTGATTGCGGATCCGATCAATGCAAAAATAACTGCCTTAATCATTACGCCTCCTGACTAGTAAGCATAGTCGCAGGCACCCTGTAGCCTCCTACGGGCGTGTCTACAACGATATACTTTCGGTTGATCTTACGTATGGTACCACCTACTGGCATACCCTTACGATTGGTAAATTGAACTTTCTCACCAACTACGAACTGCCTGACCGCTGTTCGTTCTAAGTATTGACGCTTCAGCTTAACAGCCTCTACGATTAGATTGAGATCCTCGTTGGTGTTTATATTGTGGATCCCAGTAATTAAGTCTTGTATCTTATTCATTGCCTAACGCTCCTTTGCCTTATTATACTTACAGTATACCATCTAACAGCCAATTTGTCAACCCCTAAATGACCTGCTTAACAGCGGGGTCTGGGCTACTTATTGAGCCCACCCATCATAAATCCTGCCATCTTAGCATTCGGAATGCTGTCTGCCACATCGCCTGTGTCTACGCTGTCTATCCAAGCATTAGCCAATTTAGCCATTGCATCCTTACGACTCACCCTACTGTATTCACAGTTGAATAGGGTTAGGCCTGTGTAGGTGTAGACGCATCGCATCTTCATAGAACGCCTAGTGCCTCTAGTCTGGAAGTTAATAGCCTGGCTATCTTCTTTAGTGTCCCTAGCCTGCTTAACCATCTGATCGCATATAGCCTTAGCCAGCGACATCCCTACGGGCTTGTCTGCATCGATCTTAGCCTGCTTCTCAGCCTCTTCTCTTTCCCTCTGAGCCATCCTGTCAGCTTCGCCGATCTTTCTATGCTTCTCAAGTTCTGGAATCGAGTTGCTCAACTCGTCAATTTTAAGGATAGCCTCGTCCATGAAAGACCTAAGGTCTGTTAACGAATCCTTTGCTGATACATCATCGTTCCTACCCCATCTTGGGATCTCATAATCGATGTGCCAATAGTTCTCGGGCTTACTACCCCAGCCTCTCTTGTACTCACAGGTTATTGTGAAATACTCGTTGTCATAACCCTTCAATGGGTACTTAACATGACCTCTGCCGTTATATCCGATAACACTGATCGGATCACTCTTTCCTACGTCCCTTCTGCTCATATGCCTTTGCTCCTTTATTGCCTTATTATATTATTATTATACCTTCACTTATCCAAAATGTCAACCCCTAAGTTCAGCATCTTTTTCATAGATTACTGTCTGTCCAAAGGGCGATTCTGCTCTCTCATTACCCTTGACCACAAATAGTGTGTCACAGTAATTCTCATCACCCCAGCTACCCCAAGGATAACCATCTGTGAACATGATGAACTTCTTAGGCTCAATGCCGTTCTCTTTCATGAAGTCCCAGTTGACCATAAACTCTGTGCCACCGCCACCTTTGGGCTCGTATGTCTCAATGCCGTCACCTGCGTCTGCACTGAACTCAGCATAGTTGTAGACCTCTGTATCGAAGCACCATATCTTCACATTGTAATCTTCGTATTGGTCCATGATGCCTTTAACCTCTGTTAGAAAGACTGTCGCATCGTCTAAGCCAATGGATCCACTCATGTCTATTGCAATCGCTACATCAATGGTCTCATCGTTCTTAAGCCCAGGAAGGATTACACCACTTGCCCAACCTTTTCTGCTAGGACGGCTAAAGGAGTAATCGTTTCTCACCAAGCTCTGGATATTCATTCTAAGGATCTCACGCCAGTTCATCTTAGGCTCAGTCAAGTCCTTAATCAATCTCTGGATAGCCGCTGGAGTCTTACCTGCACCTGCCGCCGCGGCACTCTGGATCATAGCCTCTTTGATCTCATCTTTGATCTTCTGCTTTTCTTCTTTGCTGAGGACTGGCTTGCCCTTCTTGTCCTTTCCGTTCTCGTCGCCATCATTGCCACCGCCACCAGTGTCCTCATTGATGTGATCGTCGAGCAAATCACCTAGTTGCTCCATCAACTCGTCCATACCAATCTCTTCAGCTTCATCGTATAGACTGTCGTAGATCTCTTCCCAAGCAAGACCTCTATACTTGGGATCCAAACAGATCTTCACTTCGTCGATCACATCACCAATCTTCTCATCTTTTAGAATAATGTTGATGGCATAGTCCTGAGCGATATTGCAGAGTTGTCTATCTCTGCTACCTGCTCTACCAAAGTGATCAAAGACACAATGGCCTATTTCATGCCCAAATAGGAATTCTAATTTCTTTGTGGATAATTTCTCTACGAAGTCTTTATTGTAGAAGAAGTTTCTGCCATCAGTTGCGGCAGTTGGACACCATTCGCTGGCATCAATCAACTTCATTCTAGTAGCCATATTGCCAAAGAATGGAGCCTTTAAAAGCAATCCTACCCTTGCGGTAGTTAATTTCTCTTCTGTCTGGTTCATTTTCGCTCCTTAATTTCTAAGTTTATATATACATTATATGGTCTGCTATCCAATTTGTCAACCCCTAATTTACCCCTAAGGGTGGGGTAGGGAGCTGAAACCCTACCCCAAAATGCTAGGACGGAGGTCAATCCACATCCATAGCATTCATCACATACTTGCCGTATCGTGAATGGAACTCTTCGAAGCTCTTCATCTTCGAAGCATCCAATGGCAAGTCGTAATTGGTTAAGGCCGTCTTCGCACCCATAACAACCAATTCAGTTGGGAAATTCTTCATCATGTATTTGAAGAAACTGTCAGCCATCTTATCCCAACCCTGGACCTTTTTGTCCGCTCTGTCCTTCAATTCATAACAGAGTGAAACAGTCAGTGAATACATCGCTGAGATCTCTTTGATCTCTAAATCCTCAACCTTGCCATCTAGGATGTCATCAGCCTTCGGAAGTTTCGATGCAATCTTACGGTGAGCCATAAACTTCACAGCCAGGCCATCACCTACCGCACCTGACACTAGGTTAGTCAGTGTCTCGGTATCAATGTCTTCGTCATAGACCATGTCCGAAACAAAAGACCAAGAACGAGGAGTTGCGAAACTCTTGCTCGGGCTTTTAGGATCATAGTCGTATAAGTCCTGCTTGGCAAAGCCTACATAACCAACCACCTCTTCGTGGATACGGTTCATAGTTGCCCAGTCCAACCAGTCCTCAAATTCTACCTTCATCTCAAGGTGGACGAATCTGTTAGCCAACGGTGCTGGCATTCTAAATGTCACACCCTTGTCGCCGTCTCTATTACCTGCGGCCACAATGTCAACACCCTCAGGCAATACATAAGTCCCAACCCTACGGTTAAGAATAAGTTGGTATGCCGCGGCTTGGACAGCCGGTGGTGCTGAGTTCAGCTCGTCTAAAAACAGGATTGCCTTACTAGCAGGATCCGTTGGAAGCTCTGCCGGTGGTGCCCAAGTCATCGTAGATGTATTGGAATCGAAGTAAGGAATACCCTTGATGTCCGTAGGTTCCCATAACGCCAACCTCACATCAATAACCTCTCGGCTAGTGTCTGTGCCTATCTGGCTTACAAGATCCGACTTACCAATCCCTGGAGGACCCCATAGGAAGGTTGGACGCTTCATCTTGATTGCGAAAGCTATTGCTCTCTTGGCCGCTTTTGGACCCATTTGTCTAATACTGATATCGCTCATAATTGACCTCTCTTTGTTTTGTTTCAGCTTATATTACTATAATAAGGTCTATTAGTGTATTTGTCAACCCCTAATTTACCTTTTCCTAACAATTAATTTACTCCTTTTTCCTAATTGTTATATACATTATACCTTCACTTGTCCAATCTGTCAACCCCTTTTTGGATTATTTCGGCCAAAAAAATAGGCACTTCTAAGAGTGCCTACCCAAAAACCTGCCCCGGGAGCGAATCGGGTTATTCGATTTTTGTATCTCTTATCCTTAGATAGTATCTAAAGAAAGTCCTTTTGCCTTAGCGGCATAACCTAGAGCAACGATCTCTCTTGATGGTTTGCCCATAACATACTCAGTTACCTTCACGCCGTTACCAGCTGTTCTAGTGTTTGAGTATACAGCATAGCCGTTCTGTCTAATTCTAGACGCTTCAGCTGCCAAGTTACCTACACCCATAGTCTTTGCTTTCGCAGGTGTAAGTGCTTCACCGTTATACAAGGCATTAAATACCTTAAAAGTTTTTGTTTTAGGATTAAAACGTTTCATATTATCTCCTTTATGATGTTGAGCCGATTAATTCTTTTCAACTATTACATTATTATAAGACCAATAAGTGACAATGTCAAACACTTATCTGTCCAATTTAGAAGCAGTCGTCTTGACCGCACCAAGTAGGATAACCGTAGCCACCCACGTCTGCCACGTATAGCCTATGCCCAATCCAAAAAGGATGTTCATTGCCCATACAATTAGGAAAGGTCCTGCTACCAGTAGCCCTAAGGCTACCAGCACCATACCAAACCCGTAACGGGTAGGACCGTCTTTCATTATGCCCTCCCCGTCTTCATTACAGTCACCTCAGCCATCTCTTTCCAATTGGTTGGAAATGACTTTCGAAGATCTGCAATCTTCAGAACGGTTCTCAATGACAGCTCTCTCAACTTCTTCTTCTGATCGTCGATGAAGTCGATAACCTCGTCTTGCTCTCCGTTCTTGAATTCATATGACTCAAGCATACCGTCTTTCACAATCTGCTTGATCCTCAATACCTTCTCTCGCTCGGTATCCATCTGTAGATCAATATAGTGACATCTACTCTCTAGAGCCGCTAAATGGTCCTGCAATTTCTTGCTCTTGACGTGATCGAACTTGATGTTCGTGATAAAGATCGCACCAGCCTTGAATTCAAAGCTACCTGGTACCCCTTCGTTACGAAGCTTGGAACTGTCTGTGTTCCAGTGGATCATTCTCTTCGTGCTAGAGTCTAGCGCCGCCTTAAGAATGTTCAACGAAAGATCATCTAATAGTACAGAGTCACAGTCATCAAATACAACCACATTGCCTTTGTCTGCATACTCGTAGAGCTTACAGTAAAGTCCTATGGCTGACATTGCACCCTTGACTACCTCATACTTGGGCTTTCGCTGACCCATCAAGTTGAATAGGTCTTCTTTGTGAAGCACCTTGTCAACACCAAAAGATTTACCAACACCTGGAGGGCCTGTTACGATCATCGCTCGCACCGTGCCTTCTTTAACAGCCTGTGTCATATCTTCTAGGATGTCAAATCGCTTACGAGTTCTTTCGATGATCTGCTCATCTGTCTCGTCTGCTTTCTTGGACGTCTTGCCTTCTTTAACTAGTGTGAATGCACCCTGGTCACATTTGACTCGAATGTTTCTAGTTGGAAAGCCTGGTTGGTATGAACCATCTACAGTCACATAGCCAACGCCATCACTACCGTGCTTCCAATCTTCTACAAGTGGAAACTCCATGTGCTTGACGTCAGTTGGGTTACCACGGATATTGTAGAAACCGCTCTGTGTGAACTTAATCATTTTATTGTTCGACATATTTTTCGCTCCTTTATTTGTCATTGTCTATACAGTATACGATCAATTAGATCTTTTGTCAACCCCTAAATAAACATTTGGCGTAATTTAATTTCGTCTACCTTTTGAAAGCCCATGCCAGCCACTATATATAACTGTCCATCAACCTTCATGTGATCGCCAACTGATGTGCTTCGGTGTCCACGTCCTCTGTAGAGGGGCTTTATTAATGTAACATCGTCGTTGGCATCAGCACCAATCTTCATGCTCCATGAGCCATCTACATTATTAGTATAACGAAAGGCATACTCTAGGGCCTCGTCTACATCCGTGTGTGGTGCAGCCACGTTGGCTACATGTTCCGCTTCTTCTTCAAAAGCACTGTGGATAACTTCTATCTGCATATTTCGCTCCTATTTCCTAACTGTTATATACAGTATAAGGTCAGGCGTTACATATGTCAACCCCTAAATGTCCAAAAAGAGAGCAAAAGAGCAGAAAGATTACGTGCCACATGTTACGCATGGTGGGCAAGTTGCAGCAGCAGCAGCGCAGCATATGCATTTAAAAATGGTTGCATTTTGGACAAAACTAGTGTATACTGTACAGTATAAACAATTGCAAAACGGAGCGTAATATGCAACAACTAAAAACTATAAACGTAAAAACAACTGCCGCTGTAGAAAGTGTACACTGGGAAACACTGTATGCTGTACTACAAAATGCGTACAACAACTTGCAGCTTATGGAAATGGATGGAACAGCAAGTAGCTACTTTGTTAACACTGCAAACATATATGCGCAACTTGCTGCTGTGTACGCAGCACATGTGGATGCAGAAAGCTACATTGCACTTAGTACTGTAATGGAATGTTTTACTAACAACATTACGTACTACGACGAAGAGCACATGTACACAGAATGTGTTGCTAACACTGCAATGCAGCATGTTAAACTGTTAGACTACACGTATTTAAGTAACTAAGCAGCATGTGCAGCAGCGTTGCTTTAAACGCTTTAAACACCTTTTAAACAAAAAAGCAGCATTAAACGTTTAAGTCTAATGCTGCTTCCCCACCTTCTTAACACGCTGCTGTGCTTAGGGTGTTCTCCTTTTGTTGTTATGCTGCACAACTGAATCTTATTCCACGTTGTTCGGCTACAGCACATGCTGCGCAGCCCACCTAGCTGACCCCAGCAGCGGGGTCACCGTCTCTACATGCTCCAGTAGCTCTCGCTGCTTGGTGACATGTAACTGGGAGTGTTAACACTCTCCGTATATTCTTTACCCGACATCATGTTCTTCTTAGTCACGAACTTCTCGATGTTCTTGTAGTAATAGTCAGCTTCCGCAATGGCTGCTGTGTACAAAGGACCACGTGCTGCATCGCCTGCGTTGCGCAGCGCATACTTCTTTTGCATACGTGTTAGTGCTGCACTTGCTGCACTCATTGTTTTGTACGCTGCTTGTTGCCAGTGCTTTGACTCCTTACTAAGTATTCTTGAAGTCTCTTTATCGTAAATTAAGTACATATTGAACGCTCCTTATCTTTAATTGTTTTTAAAGTATACACGCTTTGAATGCATTTGTCAACCAAAAACTTTACATTAAATTGAAAGATACAAGCGACACGGAAGAACACACAACTGTTACACGCAGGTGTTGCTACTAAGTTGCATAACGTGCAGCGGGGCCGTGCTGTGCAGCGTGTGCAGCGCAACAACTGTGTGCTGCGCTGCGCTGTGTAACTACGCTGCTACTGCAATGTTGTGTGCAGCACGTACTGCGTCCCCTATGCTGTTAGCATCATAGCTCGCACGTCCTACGTCCTGCATGCCCCACTCACTAGTGCAAACTTGCTCTGCGTCCGCTTTACTAAACCCATGCTGCTGTAGCAGCGTGTGCAGCGTTGCAGTAAACGCACTTTCCCAGTAAAACTCACCCATTGTAGTAGTGTTAGTGTCCGCACTGTTAGTGTTACGCATAAGCAGCATACTGTTGCCATCCTCGTATGCAGCATCGTCTGCACTGTCCCAGTTAACAGCTAAGTCCCCATCACAGTACCAATCTTCTCCACTGCCTGCGTCCTCAGCTACTGTAGCTACGTACATGCTAATGCTGTGTACACTGCGCCCATTAACTTGCAGCCCATGCTGCGCTAAGTTAATGTACAGTTGTATACCATCATCAACGTACTCACTAGTTGCTGCTTTTATAAGTGTATTGTTTAACATAGTTCGCTCCGTTTTTGTTAAGTTAATATATACATAGTACAGCCGTTTGTCCAAAATGTCAACCGTTTTATGCACTTTTTTTATATTAATTGTGCTGCGTAAACATGTGTACAAACATCCACAACAGTGCTGCAAGAGGAACAGCAATTGCAAGTACTACGGTAGTAACTAATATTAGCATCATGTGTCACACCTTCCTTTGTCACCGCATGCGGAAGCAGCACATGCATGTAACGTTGTGCTGCTATAGCTAGGGGTTACTTGTTGTAAACCCTTTATTTTGTTGGCTTTGTTTTGGGTGCTGCTGCTTTCTTTTTGCGACCCTTGCCCCATCTGTTACCGGGCTGCTCCGAATCATAACTACGCTCACCGTAGGCTATCTTTTGGATCTTACCACCTCTGGCCAGGAACTCCTCTACGGTCTCCACTGGGCCTACTGGCGCTGCTTTCTTTTTAGGCATACCTTCTCCTCTTGCTTGTGCTGCTACACGTATACGTAACATGTACATACAGTGCAGCAGCAGTTGGTGCGCCCACCCGGACTCGAACCGGGACAGCCCTATGGCCGACAGATTTTAAGTCTGTTGTGTCTACCTATTCCACCATGGGCGCGATTGGCCTGCCCGGAGGGACTCGAACCCCCGACCCACAGCTTAGAAGGCTGTTGCTCTAATCCGGCTGAGCTACGGGCAGATAAAATCACGTTAAATTCGCTTCCTCTTGTTGCATTGACTAATGCTTAATTGTTTAACTATAATAGCACATTGAATCCACTAAGTCAACCCCTTAAACACATATTAAAGGCGTTAAATCCCCACTTAGAAAGCCAATTGATCAGTTAAAGACGAAGTTGATAAACGAAGACAGTCACATATACGTATACACATGCACACCCATTCACATACGCGAAACCTTGCAGCGGGGCCTATGCGTACTAAGCAGTAACATATACGTATACGTAGAGCTCTTAAGCGTATACACTAATGTAGACTAAATGTGGCTATTGACACTCTTATACGTATACGTTAACCACATTAAAGGCCCTATTGAATACGTATACGTTAAAGGCCTATTAACACTATAAGAGAGTAGTATGCATAGTGTATACGTATACGCAGAGCAGAAAACACGTGAATTCACGCAGCGGGGCCTATGGGTTATTGTGGTTTTATG
>Ga0098051_1000007_pt1 | contig 72257 bp, 87 predicted proteins | sample 14BtaG_FD_77069 | JGI IMG/M metagenome (GOLD analysis project Ga0098051, IMG submission 77069) | Marine viral communities from the Subarctic Pacific Ocean - 14B_ETSP_OMZ_AT15311_CsCl metaG | ecosystem: Environmental > Aquatic > Marine > Oceanic | place: Pacific Ocean | collected 2015-01-18 | reverse complement strand
ATTGGTGTTGTGGGTCTTGGAACGACATCGGTTGGTGTTGGAACTCATACTATACAGAATAACATTGACACCACAGATATTAATCTTGCAGGTGGAAGTCAGATTGAGTGTCTAAAAGTTTATAATACTTTCACACCTCCAAACGGCGGAACAAATGAGAGACCATATGCACCAAAACCGGGAGAGTTATATTATAACTATGACTTCAAGACCATTGAGTTCTTTGATGGTTATGGTTGGAGACAGGTAGATAATACAACCAGAAGTGGTCGTGCGGTGTCTTTCGGAGGACTAGTAAATCCCAGTGTTACTGTTGTAAAAACTATAGGGTATTGGAACATTCATACTCTTGGAAACGCACAAAACTTTGGAGAGGCAACGCTTAATACAAGAATGAATGCAGCTTGTAGTAATGGATCTAGAGGTCTTTTTGCCGGAGCATTCCCTGCAAATCAAGAAACAATAGAGTATGTTACAATACCATCAGAAGGAAACTCAATTGATTTTGGCGATTTAAGTGAAGATAGAGGTGATGTGCAAATGGGATCTGCATCTTCTTCAACAAGAGGGATATGGGCAGGTGGATCACAAGAAGAGAATATAATTGATTATGTAGAAATGGCAACACTTGGAGATGCACTGGACTTTGGTGATTTAACACAAGGAAGAAGAAATCTTGGTGGTTTTAGTTCTCCAACAAGAGGAGTATTTTCCTCAGGTGGAGAATCTCCTTCATTTAAAAATAATAATGATTACATAACCATAGCATCAAAAGGTAATGCGATTCTATGGAATGAAATCGTTAGATCGGGATTAAGTGGTAATTGTGCTTCTAATCAAATCAGAGGTGTTTTCGCTGGTGGATATAATACTGTTGATACTATTAAAAGTATGGACTATGTGACTATTGCATCTCTTGGAAATACAATAGAATTTGGTGATTTATCTATTGGAAGACATGGCGCAGCTGCAGCATCCACTCAAACTAGAGTTGCTTTTGCTGGTGGTTTCACCACCTTCCCCGCCAGTTCTTCCTCTGTAGCAATCTCAATGGAATATATAGAAATTGCATCTACAGGGAACGCACTTGATTTTGGCGATTATCTTACCACGATAGCGCAAGCAGGAGCAACATCAGACTCTCACGGTGGTTTAGGAGGTTTCTGATGTCTAATAAATATATGAAAGTTGTAGTATAATGCCAAGTATAAGAATTGGTTTATCCACACAATTTAATCTTGAGAATGAACAGGTCGGAATCGGCACCACAAATCCGACTGCTACCTTAGAAGTTATTGGTAATATTAAAGCAGAAGGTGCTGCCGGTGGTAGTGGAGTATCGACTTTTAGAGAGTATCAAGGTTTTCATCAATCAGAACAAGGGATTGCAAATAATATTGTAATTGATAATCAAACTGGTGGACCTTTCAGTTCTCTTTCTGCTGATCTAGTAATCAGTGGAGAGACAACAATCTCCTCTGGTTCAACAGTAGAGATAGGAAAGACAAAGACACTCACTGTTACTGATAAGTTTGCTGTTCCTCTTGGTGATACAAATAGTAGAGACAGCACACCAGAAGCAGGAACAACTAGATTTAACCAAGACTTCGGAACACTTGAGTTCTTTGATGGAAACAATTGGAAGACAGTAAATTCATATAGTAGAGGTAGTGCTGCTGGTCGTGCCATAATCTCAAGTGGATATGACTCAGGAACAAATTATCTTGCACAATATGATTATATAACAATCTCTACTCTTGGCAACTCTGCATATTTTGGAGATATGCAGAGTACTTTAAGAGAAAAGATGGGGTGTGGATCTGCGATTAGAGCACTCTTTGGGGCAGGTGCATCTCCATCTGGTAGCAATGAAATTGATTATCTAACAATTGCATCTGCGGGTAATGGAATTGATTTTGGAAATCTAACAGATACCAATTATCATAATTCAGCACTTTCTAGTTCTACCAGAGGTATATGGGGAGGAGGATATCGTGGACCTTCCGCAGCTCATACAAATGTAATTGAGTATGTTGAGATATCGACCATAGGTAATGCACTAGATTTTGGTGATCTATCAGGTGATATGGATGCAGGATCAGGTTATGTTGCTTCTTGTGCCTCACCTACTCGGGGAGTATTTTCAGGTGGAACTCACCCAACTTCTCCTGCAGGTGACAACGTTATTAGATCTAGCGAAAGTATTACTATTGCATCAAAAGGAAATTCCACTAGATTTGGAGATTTGACTGCAAAACACCAGAGACCATCTGCAGCATCAAATACAGTCAGAGGACTTATTTTTAGTGGTCGTGATGATGTCCCAGATATAAGTGCTATTGATATGTCATCGGGTGGAGTTGCAGTTTATTTTGGTGAACTTGCCACCGCAGACTACTCTGGTTTTTCTGCTTGTAATAATGTAAGAGCAGTTCATGGAGGGGGTGATGGAGGTCCAAGAACTAACCGTATTGAATATGTGTCAATACCAACTGGTGGAAATGCACTAGAATTTGGTGATATGAGTTATCAAAGCGGAAATAGTTTTCTTGGTTCAACATCAGACTCACACGGCGGACTAGGAGGTTTCTAAAATGGCAAACTTAAGAGTAGATAAGATTACAAGCACAGAAACCTTTGAGACGACTGGTTCAGTTCAGTTTGATGGGACTGGGGATTATTTAAGTATCCCCAATAATGCCGATTTTAGATTAAATGCCACAGCAGAAGATTTTACGATTGAATGTTGGGCATTATGTAATTCTTCAGGAACACAATATATTGCTGGATTCTACAATTTTGGTGATAGTAGAAGAAGTTGGATTTTATACTTTTCTAATAGAATTCCGAGATTTACTTTTTCTAATGATGGTAGTGCTACTTTTGGTATATCAGGTAATGAAGTGCCACAAAGTCAGTGGGTGCATGTATCTGTAGTTAAAAAAGACAGTATAATAACAATATATCAAAATGGTAAAAAAACTGATGAAAGTTTATATAGTGGTACTTTTTTAAGCGTAAGTGCAGATGAATTTAGAATAGGATGTGACTGGGAATCACCATCTAGATTTTGGGATGGTCACATTTCTAACCTCCGTATAGTCAAAGGCAAAGCACTCTACACATCAAACTTCAAGCCTCCAATGAGAGAACTTGAAGTTGTTCCGGGAACTGTTCTTCTTGCTTGCCAATCAAAGACTGATGCAACACTTGAAAAGACTGGTAAGACTATCACAGTCAATGGAAATGCAGTTGCAAATGAACTCACTCCTGGTCTTTTAACACCCATTGTGAAGTCTGGTGGTGGTAGTGCAATCACTGGGTCTGTTGAGTTTACATCTACTAGTGATGCCCTTGTGCTTTCTGCAGGAACAGACTTTGCATACGGAACAGGAGATTTTACAATAGAGGCATGGATACAACCACAAGGAATTAATGGAGGAGAGACAAAAGCAATATTTACTCAAACTCAATCTGGCAATGATTACATTGTTTTTAAAGTTGATAGTGACAAAGCAATTAAAGCAACATTTGGATCAACCACAGTATCTGGAGGAACCGTAGAGGTTGGGTCATGGCATCATGTTGCAGTGACTCGTGCGTCAAATACTGTTAAAATTTTTGTAAATGGAGTTGCATCCGCAGGAACAACTGTATCCACTGACTTTAGTGATACGACAAGAAATCCAACTATTGGACAATACACTCATACCTATGGGAATATTGAATATTATGGTTTCATCTCAAACCTCCGTGTAAATAAAGGAACTGCACTCTATACAGACAACTTCATTCCACCAACCAGAGAACTCAAAAGAGTTCCAGGCACTGTTCTTTTATGTTGTCAGGATTCTAATGATCCAACACAAGAGGCAACCGGAAAAACTATTTCACTTAATGGAATTTATACGTATGATACAGTTGTTAATTCTGGTATAACAACAGCACCGGGACCATCAAACTTCACACCACAAGTCGGTGATGATAGACAAGTAACCTTTGAGGGTGTCACCAAAGTAAACTCAAATGCTTATTTCTATCTCCCAACTGGTAATACAGAATCAAGAGAAGCAACCGGAACTTATAATGCAGGAACTCGTGGTGTTATTGCTGGAGGTTATCGTGATCCTGCCATATCGAATATTATTGAGTATATTGGGATTGCATCTAAGGGAAATAGTAAAGATTTTGGTGACTTAACTTCCGCAAGAAGAGGTATGAGTGGTTTTGCATCAAATACAAGAGGCATATTTGCGGGTGGTAATCCTAATTCATCACCAAATTTAGATAATAAGATTGATTATATTACTATTGCAACAACAGGAAACGCAAAGGACTTTGGTGATTGCGTTACTAAAACGAGAGAGGGCGGTGCAGCAGGAAACCAAACCAGAGGAATTCTTCACGCTGCAGAAGGACCATCAAGTACTACTGCAACAAATTCCCTACAATATGTTACGATTCAAACATCAGGAAATGCAATTGACTTTGGAGATTTAACTTTTGCCAGAACCGGTGGTTCAGGACAAGCGAGTTCTCCAACTCGTGGTATTTTCTTTGGAGGTTATTTTCCTTCATCTCCAAATCGTACTAATACAATTGATTATGTAACCATTGCAACGACATCAAATGCGATAGATTTTGGTGACATGATAGGGGCAGGAAACTCAGGAGAGTCATTCTATGTAGTATGTTCCAATTCAACTCGTGCAATAAGAGCCGGAGGTGTAGGTCTTGCTGGAAACGTAAACCGAATTGACTATATAACAATCGCAACACTAGGAGATGCACAAGATTTTGGTGATTTAAGTACAGGCAGAGCAGCACAAGAGCCAATAGGATCATGTGCTTCTTCAACTCGTGGAGTCATTGCTGGTGGATTCGATAGTCCTGCTTTCTTAAATATAATTGACTATGTAACTATCCAATCTACAGGAAATGCACAAGATTTTGGTGACACAATTACTCCGGGTAGTGGCGGAGCTGGATTTTCCAATGGTCATGGCGGTCTTGGATAAATAATGACAGAGGTAGTGTAACATGTCAGCAGAGATTCCAGCAGGTGCAATGAGATTTAACTCCGACTCACAGAAGTTGGAGTATTGGAATGGCTCGGCATGGTTTCAGGTTCATACTGCAACACCAAATCTTGCAAGTGCTGGTGATCCAACTCCTGGTGCTCGTGGATTTTTTGCTGGTGGTCTTGCACCCGGAAACTATCAAATATACATAGATGGTATTAATATCGCATCAACGGGAAGTGAGTTTGATTTTGGTGATTTAAACGTTGCGGCATTTGGTGCCTCAGCGTGTGCATCAAGCACTAGAGCACTTCAGGGAATGAAGGAGGCATCATCAGGAGGTTATAGCGCACAGGTAGATGCCTGGGAGATAGCATCATTAGGACAAGTATTTGATTTTGGAGACTTATCACAGGCAAAAAGATCTGGTGGTTCAGGTGGAAATCAAACCAGAGGATTATTTTTTGGGGGACAACCTGGTGGTGGATCAGTTGCAACTACAAATCTATTCACTATTGCAAGCACAGGTAGCAGACAAGATTTTGGCAATATGAGCACCACTCTTGCAGAGGGATTTGCAAGTGGTATAAGCAGTCCCACAAGAACTATCGCGGCAGGTGGGGGAAGTTCTAAAGCATCAATTTATGCCACTATTCCAACTACTGGAACTTGGCAAGATTTTGGAGATGCACTTACTGGTGGAGGACAGGGTTCAGATGGTGGATGTTCATCTGCAACTCGTGGATTATTTGGAGGAGTTAATGTACCAGGAAGTGTAACTAATGACATAGAATATATTACGATTGCATCATTAGGAAAATTTGTAAATTTTGGAGACTTATCGCAGACAAGACGTGCAACCGGTGCATGTAGTAGTAAGACACGGGGAGTATGGGGTGGTGGGGCTACTCCATCTTATGTAAGTACGATAGATTATGTAGAAATTACAACTTTTGGAAATGCTGTAGATTTTGGAGACTTGGCTCGTAATGTGCAAACAGCGGGTGGAACATCTAATGCTCACGGAGGTCTATAATGGGAATATTACGCACCGATAAAATTTCAGGGTTAGAAACACCTACACCAGTCACAGGGTCTGTGAGTTTTGATGGGACTGGGGATTACTTAGCAGTTACTCCAATTAATAATTCTTTTGTTAATTGGTGGCAATCTGATTTCACCATTGAAGCATGGATATATGCTGATAGTTATGCTGATTGGTGGTTTAATGATGCCGGAGCTGGAAGCGATATTCCAGCTATGGTTGGTCATTTTGAACATGATGGTGCTACCAATTATTGGTCTTTCGGTCCAGTTAGTGATAATACTGTAAAATTTTATTATTGGAAAGGAAGTCAAAATCATACTTTTGTTACATCCGATAAAGTCGTTGTTGGAGAATGGTCACACATTGCAATGACATATAGTGTTGCAAATGGTGCAAAATTATTCATCAATGGGAGAGGAACTGATTATATTTCGTTGAGTGGAACACCCCAAGCAGATATTTCTGCAGCAGAATTTAACGTAGGTCAATACAACAGTGAAAGTATTACCGGATATGTATCCAACTTAAGAATTCTCAATGGAACCGCACTTTACACATCAGACTTCACACCACCAACACATGCATTAGAAGTTATTGGTGATACTGTATTACTCTGTTGCAATAACCCAGACTCTGCAGCTGCAGATGGAACAGGAAAGACTATCACTGCCAATGGAAATGCAGCAGCATCAACATTCTCTCCAGGACTCACCAGAGACTTCACATCAGGCACAGAGTTCAGTGGTGTCACAACATTTGATACTCAAGGATATTTTGTTCCACCATCAGGCACGACAGAACAAAGAGGCAGAGGTCGTGGATTGTTTGGTGGTGGGAATGCCAACCCCGGATCTCAGAAAAACACGATTGATTTTATTCAAATTCAAACTCAAGGTAATGCATTAGATTTTGGTGATTTGACTAGTATTAGGGAAAGATTGGCTGGTGCCGCAGGTGCAATTAGAGGGTTGTTTGCTGGTGGACAGGTTTCTCCAACAACTAATGTCATTGAGTTTGTGACTATTTCAACAACAAGTAATGCAACTGACTTTGGTGATTTGACTACAACAAGAATGGATGTCGGTGGTGCATCAAATACCACCAGGGCTGTCTTTTTTGCGGGGGGAACTCCGGGAAGTAATAGTAATATAATTGATTTTGTGACTATTGCATCAATAGGGAATGCACAAGACTTTGGCGATTTAACTGATGAGAGTTCGAAAGGATGTGGATGCGGATCTCCAACCAGAGGTATTATTTTCATTGGCACCACAGTTCAGTATATTACATGGGCAACAACTGGAAACGCACAAGATTTTGGTGATACTACAATTACTAATACCTCAAGAATGGCACTTTCCGATTCAACAAGAGGTATAGTTGCTGGAGGGTATGCATCTCCATCTAAATCAAATGTTATTGAGTATATAACAATTGCAACTCTTGGAAATGCACAAGATTTTGGCGACTTAACCAATGGAGCATATGAACCGGAAGGTGCATCAAGTAATTCAATAAGAGGTGTTCTTGCATTAGGAGATGTGCTTGTGGTAGATGAAACAAATGCTATAGATTATATAACAATACAGACCACAGGAAATGCAAGAGACTTCGGTGATTTAACTCAACGCATAAAACAAGGTGCTGCATGTTCAGACTCTCACGGTGGTCTCTCATAAATATGTTAGAGGTATAAAGATATGAGTCTCCCCCCATCAGGCGAAATCCCACAAGGTGCAATTAGATTTAATACCGACTCCCAGAGGCTAGAGTTTTATGCTCAGGGAGAATGGTGGGTGATGTCTACTGATACTCCTAATCTTGGAACCAGTGGTGATTCAACTCCTGGAACTCGTGGATTATTGGCGGGTGGATATGTTGCTCCTGCAAGCAGAAATGAAATAGACTACATAAACATTGCATCAACAGGAAATGCAATTGATTTTGGCAATTTAACTGAAGCAAGACGAGAAAGTGCTGGATTTTCAAATAGAACCAGAGCACTATGGGCAGGTAATGCAGTTCCTCTTGGATCGAATGCAATTGATTTTGTAACAATATCATCAACAGGAAATGCAGCTGATTATGGTGATTTGTTGTCGGCAACAAGTAATTGTCAGGGATTTGCACCACTTGCAAATGCAACTCGTGGAATATTTGCTGGTGGAACAACTGGAACAAGACAAGATATTATTCAATATACTACAATAGATACGAATGGAAATACTATTGATTTTGGAAATTTGACGGCAGCAACTAGTTCCCCAGCTGGAGCAGCAAGTCCTACTCGTGGTCTAGTCATGGGAGGGACAGCACCAGGTGATACAAATACAATTACTTTTGTCACTATTTCAACTCTTGGAAACTCAGCAGACTTTGGTGATTTAACAATTGTAGATCACAGTGGTGGTGCATCATCTAATGCAGTAAGGGCATTATATTTTAGAAGAGGCGCGGAAGATATAAATTATCTTACTATTGCAACTTTAGGTAATGCATTAGATTTTGGTGATCTAACAGTTGCAACAAATCATTATTCTGGAGGATCTCCATCATCATCAACTCGTGCATGTTATGGTGGTGGAGGATTTCCATCTACAACTGATACAATTGAATATGTGCAGATTATGACCACAGGAAATTCTGTTGATTTTGGAAATCTAACTGTTGCTAGAAGTCTAATGATGAGAGGAAACTGCTCTAACGGTCACGGAGGATTATAAGTCATGGCAAATTTAAGAGTCAATAAGATTGCAGCAGTTGGAGTATCCACCGAGAACACAGGGTCAGTATTTTTTGATGGGGTTCAGGATCATTTGAGTATTGCTGATAGTGATGACTTTAGTTTTGGTAGTGGAGACTTTACAATAGAAGGATTTATTTATCCAACTGGAATACCTCAGGGTTCATATGCAACACTTGTTACTCCTGGATATTCGCTACAGACATACTTTATGAGTTCAAATTCTTTGTCATTATATGTGAGTAGCAATGGTGGTAGTTATGATATGATTTCTACTGCCAATGCAACTGGAACAGACAGTATATTTCAAAATGAATGGAGTCATTTTGCTCTTACTAGAAGTAGTAATACTTTTAGATATTTTATAAATGGTATAGAGAAATACACCAATACTGTATCGGGAACAATATATAATGATCTAACTCCTTTAGGAATTGGAGACTATACACCCGCGCCAGCCACATATGAATTCCAAGGATATATGTCCAACATTCGTATTTGTAAGGGACATGCAGTTTATACAGAAAACTTTACAGTTCCAACCAGAGAACTAGAAGTTCACCCAGAAACTGTTTTCCTTGGGTTGTATGATGGAGAGAATATTTTTGCAGAAAAAACAGGAAAGGTCATTGTAGCACATGGTGATCGCACAAGTTCTCCAACACCCACAGCAACTGATAGTCCCATTGGTATTACAACATTCAATCCAGGACTGACAAGAAATGTTGATCCTACTGCTGGTCCAACATTCCAAGGTGGAGCAGGATTTGTCTCACAGAACTGGTTAACACTACCAAAGGGAACGACAGAAGAAAGATTTCCGAATTTTGCTACCAATGCTGTTAGTGATGGTAGTGCCCGTGGTGTTTTTGGTGGTGGCGATCCTCATGTTAATACCATTGAGTATATTACTATTGCAACCCTTGGGAATGGCACAGATTTTGGTGATTTGACTCGACAGTCTGGTGCTTTAGATGGTAATGGTTGTGCATCAAGAACAAGGGGTATAATTGCTGGAGGAAACATAGCACCATCTACCAGCGCAGCGACAAATACAATAGATTATATTACCATTACATCAACAGGAGATGCAACAAATTTTGGTGATTTAACCCAAGCAAGGCAGCAAGCTGCTGGTATTTCTAATTCAACTCGTGCAGTGTTTGCTGGAGGATATTTTCCAAGCACATTCAATGTTATTGATTATGTAACAATTGCAACCACTGGTGATGCCACAGATTATGGCGATCTAATACAAGGTTTATATGCATCGGCAAGAGGAGCAAGTCCTGTCAGAGGGGTAATCGCTGGTTCAAATTCGGGTGGTGCTGAAAACAGCATAGTATATGTAACCATTGCAACAACTGGAAATGCAAAAGACTTTGGTGATTTAAGCGAATCTAGATTTAGATTGTCAGGGTGTTCAAATTCGACAAGAGCCGTATTTGGTGGGGGAATCACCCCTAGTAATACACAGACAATTGAATTTGTCACAATATCAACATCTGGAAATGGGCAGGATTTTGGTGATTTATACAAACATAACCAAAGAGGAAACACTGCCTCATCATCAACTCGTGGAATATTTGCTGGTGGAAGTCAACCATCCTCTGCTGGTAATGTAATTCAATATATTGCAATCCCAACCACCGGAAATTCAATTGATTTTGGTGATCTGGTTTACGATGAGAATGGTTTATTTGGATTATCAAATGCTCATGGTGGTCTTGGATAAATATCGATAGAGGTATAAAAATATGAGTAATCTTCCCCCATCAGGTGAAATCCCAAGAGGCGCAATACGATTTAATACTGATAGTAATAAACCAGAACTCTGGGATGGCTCACAGTGGGCAGAGTTTCAGTTAAGCACACCAAACCTTGGTAGAAGTGTTGATACTCAACCTGGTGCCCGTGGTGTATGGGCGGGAGGACTTAATCCTGGTGCTGGTGGATACCTGGATATAATTGATTATGCAAATATTTCATCTACTGGAAATGCGACTGACTTTGGTAATTTAACTGGTGGTCGTGGTATGTTGAGTGGTTTAGCATCAAACACTCGTGCAGTTTTTATGGGTGGATATACTCCACCAAGACTTGATACTATTGACTATATCACCATTGCTTCAACAGGAGATGCAATAGATTTTGGTGATCTAATAGACCCAACAGCAAGAGCAGGAACAGTTTCCAATCAAACAAGGGGTATAATTGCTGGTGGAGATGGTAATTCACCTTTGACTGGTGGTATTGATACAATTAATTATATTACGATTGCATCAAAAGGAGGATCAAAAGACTTTGGCAATCTAATTGGTGCATCAAAATACCACAGTTCTGTAGCATCTCCTGTTCGTGGTGTTTTTGCCGGTGGTCAAAATCCAGGAATTCAAAGTTTAATTCAATTTATAACAATACCGACACTTGGATCTGCACAAAATTTTGGAGATTTGTCTGCAAATAGAGCCGCAATGGGAACTGGTGCTTCCAATTCAACTAGGGGATTATTCTTTGGTGGAAGTCAACCAGCCGCTGTAAATACGATAGAATATATTACAATTGCAACCACAGGAAATTCAACAAACTTTGGTGATTTAACTACGGTTAAGGATACCAGTGCTGGATGCTCATCACCAACAAGAGGCGTTAATGGTGGAGGAAGTGATCCTGGATATTCTAATATCATTGATTATGTAACTATTTCAACACAAGGAGATGCTGTTGACTTTGGTGATTTAACAGTTGCAAGAAACAATATTGCTGCTTGCTCCAACGCTCACGGAGGGTTGTAAAAACCGACTTCTTATAGTATAATAAATATGGTAGTTATTACACTATAGATTGAACTGATATGAATGAAGAAAGTTCTGCTATTACTTCGGTAGATATTACACCTGGTTCAGAGATTTCTGTCACAACGCTCAAGAGTGACCTTGCACAACTTGCAACTGGTCCTCTGCCGCAAGAATACACAGGAATGTTGACTCATATTGAGGAAACATTACCTGCAACTAAACTTGCTTGTGACAACTTCTACAAGTCACACTCACAGATGATGACTGTGACTTTGGACATCACTGACCTGACACCTATCCGTAGCATCAAGCATACTCTTGCCGCGATTGAAAGAACAAAGAGTGCCCTTGCAGAGGCACAAATCAATCGCCGTAAGAATGACATTAAAATCCGTAAGAAGCAACGTGAGATTGATGCTGAAAAGGATGATTTAGATCGTGAAGAACTTGAGATTGAGATGATCGAACTCATGAATAACAACATGAACATTGAGAACTCAATGAAGGGTGCCATCCGTAAGATGTCCTTCCTGATGACTCAGTATCGTTCTGTTCTAGATCACATTGGCAAAGACCATATTACAGAAGAAGATTATGAGCGTGAAGAGAAGCGTTATCATGTAATGACCTGCCTGAAGCAAGCATTGAACTCTGCCCGTCCTCGTGGTGGTGTGATTGATGAAGGAAACTCTATCTATCTGTTTGATATTGGTGTCAATGTTTCACATGCACAAGCAGAAGTCTTCAACTATCTGAAGATGGAGAACGAACTGATTGCAAATGGTCAGGCACCTTCACATGAGATGACTGTTGAGTGGCTTGAAAAGTGTGCAGATAAGTTTGAGAATTGTTCAGAACGCTTTGCAGAAAGTCGTGGATTTAAGATTCTTGATGAGAAGTCTCTTGCAATACCAAACTATGCTGTTCTTCCAGAATCTAAAGTAGATGAAGAGTATGCTAAACTGAAAGCATCTGTAGAAGAGTGATATGGATTTGCATCTTGTGATTGGAACCCCCATGTACGGGGGTATGTGTACAAGTGAATATACAGATTCATTACTTAAACTCTCTGAGTCTTGCAATAAATCTGGTGTCAAACTCACTACCATCTTTCTTGGTAATGAGTCATTGATTCAGCGTGGGCGTAATACTATTGCTCACCACTTTATGAATCTACCTGATGCAACTCATCTTCTATTCATTGATGCGGATATTAAATTCCGTGTTGAGGATATTGTAAAGATGATTCAGGCAGATAAGGAACTAATCATTGGACCTGTTGCACTGAAAGGATATAACTGGGAAGAGATTCGTCAGGCAGCACTTGCCGGTGATGATGATATTGGACGCACTGGTGGAGTCTTTAATATCAATACACTTCCTGGTATTGAGATGGAGAATGAAGAAACTCCATTTGAGATTGAACATGGTGGCAATGCATTCATGATGATCCGTCGTGATTGTTTGCAGGCACTAGAACCACAAACTCCGATATATACTAATGGTGGGAGATCATTACCAGACGGAGTAGAAATCAAAGACTACTTCCGTGTTGAGATAAATAAAGATACAAATCATTTGTTATCGGAAGATTATTTCTTCTGTCATTCTTATAGGCAGATTGGTGGCAAAGTCTGGTGTGCTCCTTGGGTGGAGACCGGACACTTTGGTTCACATCTCTTCAATGGTAAATACTCTAGGAACAATTAACAACAATGGCATATCCTCTCATTAAATATACATTAACCATTCATGGTAAGCAACCTGAGTGGTTATGCACGGACTCCAGAGCATTCAAAGGTCAACACAGCGTAAGTGCAAATAAGGCAGGCAAACTTCCTCGTTTTGGTGCTCCACAAGACACCATTTATTTGGGTATGGGATGTGGTGATGTAGATTCTGACGGAACTCCTGATGGTTATGTTGGTTCTATTGCAAGTAAGGCAGACCTTCAAACTTATATTACAACTGTTGGAACTACGAATGACTATAAAGTTCTGACTGATACAGTCACTGGTGTTCAGACTTCAATTACTACTGGCACTGATGATGCATGGTTCACGGGAGTAGGACTTTCTACAACCACGACCGATAAGGTTACGTTCTCTGGAACCGGAAATGTTGTAGAGGTCAAGACTGCCACATCAACATCAAGAACTATTGTGACAACTGATGGTGCAGAATCTAGAACCGATACTATAACGACAACTGATACTACAACCTTTGAGACTGCATACGATTATGCAGCAGAGGCAACAAGACTCTGGGATATTTACGAGGCAGTCAACTCCTAAACCAAATTCAACTTTTATTTCCAAAAATTGCCGTAAAAAAATCCCGGCAATTTTTTGACCTGTAGGGTTTTTCAAAAATTATGAAATTTCATTTTGATTGCGGACTCCCACGTTCGGGATCTACGCTTCTGACGGCAATATTAAACCAAAATCCTCAAATACATGCGGGAACACTATCTCCTGTATTTGAGGTTATGTATTATACGGACGATATACTTAAAGGGGAGCAGGCACAGGCATTTCCCAAACCGGATATATTTCGTAAAATGGTACGTGATGGGATTATCACTTATTATTGTAATAGAGACGAACCTATTATTATTGACAAATGTCGTGCATGGCCAGCACACATTGACATGTTAAAAAAGTACGTAACAGATGATCCTAGGATTATTTGCACTGTTCGTAATCCACTAGATATATTGGCATCTTTCATTACATTGTTTCATAAGGATGGAGGATTCAATTTTATTGATAAGGCAATGCTCAAGCAAGGATTGTTTATCACTGATGATAGTCGGTGTGAGTTTATGATGAATCCTGGTGGAATTGTATGGGAAAGTATGAATGCACTTGCAACCGCATTTCGTCAAAATCAGACAAAACACATTCATTTTGTGCAATATGATGATTTGGTAAATGACCCAGAAAAGGCACTACAAGGCATCCACTGGTTTTTGAAGTTAAAACCATATGAGTATAATTTTGATAATATCGTTGCAAAAGACAGAGAAAAAGATAAGGAAGTATATGGTCTTGAGACAATGCACGAAGTCAGACCAAGTATTAAAAAGACTTCAAAACATTACTCAGAAGTGCTCAGTTCATCTGTGATAAATAAGTATATCAATATGGATTTCTGGAACAGATAATACATGTCTGAGATAAGGGTCAACACTTTAGGAAACGAATCAAATACTGGTGGCCCTGTATTATCTGGTATCACGACATTTTCTGGTCAGCAATATTTTATACCCCCAACTGGAACCACGGCACAGAGACCCTCTGATTGCCCTCCTGGGTCTATTCGTTTTAATACTGACTCTGCACACTTAGAGTATTGGAATGGATTAGTATGGTTAGAGTTTGAGGCAAGTAGTGAAGAACTTGGAGATCAAAATAATACAAACTCTACCGGTGGAACAGGACATCGTGGATTATTCATGGGTGGAGGTCCATCCGTTTCAGATACCATAGACTACATAAGTATATCAACACTCGGTAATGCACAAGACTTTGGCAATCTATCTCAAGCAAGATGGACAGGGGGATCCGCAGCATCATCAACTCGTGCCGTAGCTGCTGGAGGTGAGACTGGTTCAATAGTTAATACAATAGATTTTGGTACTTTTGCATCCACTGGAAATTTTTCAGATTTTGGTGATTTGGCTACAGGAATGGGACAAGGTGTTGGTGGAGCATCATCTTCTACAAGAGGTGTCTTTTTTGGAGGAGGAGCTCCATCGAAATCAAATGTAATTCAATATATCAGTATTGCATCAGAAGGAAATTCAGTTGATTATGGTGATTTAAGTTATACTGCAGATGCACAAACAGAGGGAATTTGTGGGTCACCGATTCGTGGAATTGCTGCTGGCGGTAATACTGGTTCAAAAATTAATAATATATCGTATATAACACTAACAACTCTAGGAAATGCAGTAGACTTTGGAGATTTAACACTTGCCAGAGGAACTGCTGGATCGGGATCAAATGCCACAAGAGGTATTTTTGCCGGAGGAGAACCGACCACTAATATTATAGACTTTATTACTATATCAACAACAGGAAATGCACAAGATTTTGGTGATTTACAGACTGCTAGTTTCAGTAGAGCTGGAGTTTCTTCACCAACCCGTGCTTGTTTTGGTGGTGGTGGAACTCCAACTGTTGTTAATACTATTGATTTTATAACTATTCCAACCACAGGAAATGCATCAGATTTTGGTGATTTGACAAGAACTAACAGAGGTATGATGTCTTGCTCTAACGGTCACGGAGGGTTATAATTATGTCAGAATTTAAGGCTTCAGGTTTTAGTGATGAATTTGGTAGTAGCGGTCCAAATATTGTAGGACTTACAACATTTACATCACCATATTATTTCGTTCCACCATCAGGATCAACAGCAGAAAGACCCAGTAGTCCTCCACCAGGGATGTTGAGGTTTAATACTGATATTGGAAGACTTGAAGTATGGAGAAACGACCACTGGGCAACGATACTTGGTGAGTCTCCTAATCTTGGTAATAATAATGTATCAAACTCTGCTGGTGGAACAGGAGTTCGTGCGGTATTTGCAGGTGGATATACACCAACTATAGTTGATACAATAGATTATATTTCCATTTCAACTTTAGGAAATGCACAAGATTTTGGTAATCAAACTTCAGTATATAGAAGTTCTGGTCAGTGTGCATCAAGAACTAGAGGACTTATTGCTGGTGGATATACACCAGGACAAAGAGATGCTATAGAGAAGATTACAATTGCATCAACTGGAAATGCAGTTGATACTGGGGGAGACTTAACTGTAGCTAGGCATAATATAGGTGCATGTTCTAATCAAACAAGGGGTATTTTTAGTGGAGGAGTAAATCCATCTTCACAAGATACTGTTGATTATGTAGAAATTGCATCAGACGGAGATGCTGTTGATTTTGGTAATTTGATAGTAGCAATTCAGGGAACATCAAACTTTGCATCATCTATTCGTGGATTAGCAATGGGTGGAACAGGTGACGCCACCAATGTTATTCAATATGTAACTCTTTCAACAACAGGAAATACACAGGACTTTGGAGATTTGACGGCTGAAGGAAACTGTGCAGGAGCATCCTCAAATGCAACAAGGGGAGTTTATGCAGGGAGAAGTGGCACTAATAATGCGATTGATTTTATGACAATTGCAACCACAGGAAATGCACAAGACTTTGGTGATTTAACTGAAGCAAGAACTGGAACTTCTGCTGCTGCAAGTCCTACAAGAGGAGTATTTGCTGGTGGTCAGAAACCAGGTGGTAAACGTAATACGATTGATTATATTGAATTTGCCACCACTGGAAATGCAACAGATTTTGGAGATTTAACTCAAGCAAGATCATATGGTTATGGTGCAATATCTAATGGTCATGGAGGTTTATAATCATGTCAAGACTTAATGTAAGCAATCTTTTTAACGAGAACGAAGATGGAGCACCAGTAGTATCTGGCATCTCTACATTCTCATCACCAAACTATTTTGTTCCACCATCAGGTTCAACAGCACAGAGACCTTCAAGTCCCGGAGAAGGGATGATAAGGTTTAATACTGATAGTGGTCACCTTGAGTATTACACAGGTGAACTTTGGGTTGATGTGATTACTAATAACAACGAACTTGGAGATCAAAATAATACAAACTCTTCCGGTGGAACAGGAGCTCGTGGATTGTTTGGTGGTGGATATGCTGCACCAGCAAATCAAGATGTAATTGATTATGTTACTATCTCTACTCTTGGAAACGCACAGGACTTTGGAAATCTAACAGTAGCAAGATATGCTGCTGCAGCTAATGCGGATAGAACTAGAGGTTTATGGGGAGGACAAAATCCAACAAATGATGTAATAGATTATGTAACAATTTCGTCAACAGGAAATGCACAAGATTTTGGAAATTTGAGTGTAGGTAGAAGAGGTGCTGGATCCGCTGCTAATTCAACGAGAGCACTATTTGGTGGTGGAGTTGCAAGTCCAACTAAAGTAAATACAATTGATTATGTTACAATTCAATCAACAGGTAATGCAGTTGATTTTGGAGATCTAATTGCAGCAACTAATAATGTTGGAACATGCCAATCACCAGTTCGTGCCATATTTGCCGGAGGTTCTACACCAGCAGAGGATTCTACAATTCAATATGTAACCACATCTACTACCGGAAATGCACAAGACTTTGGAGATTTGGTGCAGAATCAATTTGATGCGATTGGATGTGGTAATGCGACAAGAGGAGTACATGGAGGAGGATTAACACCATCAAAAGTTAGTACAATACAATTTATTACCATTGCAACATTAGGAAATGCACAAGACTTTGGTGATTTAACAAGAACCATGCAACACGGAAACTCAACCTCTTCACCTATAAGAGGTTTATGGGCTGGTGGTGCAGCACCAAACGATGATACTATTGATTTTGTAACAATACAAACAACCGGTAATGCAGTAGATTTTGGCAATTTGACAGTTGCAAGATGGAGCGGAGAAGGTGGTTGTTCCAACGGTCACGGAGGTCTCTAAATATAACTATGGAGAGTAATATCTGATGACGATTAAACCAGGAGCATTTAGATTTAATACCGACTCCATGAAGCTGGAGATCTTTCGTGGTAGTGCAAACTATGAAGGAACTGCTTCAATGGCAGGAATCGGCACACTTGCTGCTGGTCAGTGGGAAGAAATAGAAGCAACATCACCAGAGGTTCAGACTGGTGGAACTCGTGGATTGTATGCAGGTGGTTTTGGAACATCGCCTCATCCAAGATATGATGACATTCAATATATACAGATTAACACTACTGGTAATGCAGTAGATTTTGGAACTTTATCTGGAAGTGGAGCAGTATATGGTAATGCTGGATTCTCTAGTAGAACAAGAGCAATGTGGGCAGGAGGACTTACTCCATCTACACTTGCTTCTATTGATACTTGTGCCATAGCAAGTGGTGGCAATACAACAGATTTTGGTGATATACCCACTGGTAGGTATTATCCTGTTGGTATGAGTAATTCAACTAGGGGTCTTATAGCTGGTGGTTTTACTGGACCATCACCTTTAACTGCAAGTATAGAATATGTCACTATTGCAGCAACAGGTGCTGGAAAAGATTTTGGCGATCTTACTGAGGCAGTGAGATCTCAATCATCATTTAATTCACCCACTCGTGGATTTGCAATGGGAGGATATATAAGTGATATCAAAGACTATATTCAATTTGTTACCATATCAACTCTTGGAAATACTGCAGATTTTGGTAATTTAAATGTTGCAAAATATTATGCTGCCGGATGTTCAAATGCAGTGAGAGGTTTGAATGGTGGTGGTAATGCCGGATCAAGTACAAATGCCATTGAATATGTGACGATGAGTACTCTTGGTAATGGAACTGATTTTGGTGACTTAACTACAGCAAGACATGAGATTGGTGCAGTATCATCACCAACTCGTGGATGTTGGGCAGGATCTTGGGCACCAACACAAACTAATATAATAGATTATGTTCAAATTATGACAACCGGCAATGCAATTGATTTTGGTGACCTGATAAACCCAACTCTTTTACAAGAAATGGGATGCTCTAATGGTCACGGAGGTTTATAATGTCAGAATTTAGAATAGATCAAATCAAAAGTCAAGATGCATCCAGAGGACCAGATATTGCAGGTATCACTACCTTCACTGGAACTTCTGGTATTGTGATGCCTTCTGGTGATACTGCTTATCGTGGTGGTAGAGGTCGTGGTGTTTTTGGTGGGGGAGATCCATCTACTGATAGAATTGAGTATATAACAATTTCTACACTAGGAAATGCAACTGATTTTGGCAATTTATCTGCAGCAAGGAAAGCTCCGAGTGCTTGTTCCTCTAGTACTCGTGGTGTCTTTGGTGGTGGTGCTGTTCCAAGTAGATTAAACATAATAGAATTTGTAACTATATCATCAACAGGTAATGCATTTGATTTTGGTGATTTGACTGGAGTAAGAAAAGAATTTCCTGCTTGTTCCTCTAGTACTCGTGGGGTCTTTGGTGGTGGTGAGGATGCAACAGCTAAAGTAAAAATAATAGATTATATTACCATTGCATCAAAAGGAAATGCTGCATACTTTGGTGACTTAACTCAAATAAGAAGTAATCTTGGTGCTTGTTCCTCTAGTACTCGTGGTGTCTTTGGTGGTGGTCAAGATCCTGGAGCAACTAATCAAAACACAATAGATTTTATCACCATAGCATCATTAGGAAATGCAGCAGACTTTGGAGATTTAACTCAAGTAAGATATGGAGTTTCTGCTTGTTCTTCATCAACTCGTGGTGTTTTTGCTGGTGGAGTCTCGGCCCCAGCCAGAGTTAATACAATGGATTATGTCACTATTGCATCAAAAGGAAATGCACAAGACTTTGGTGATTTGACATTAGCAAGATATTATCCTGGTGCTTGTTCCTCTAGTACTCGTGGTGTCTGGGGTGGTGGTGATACTCCAAGTGATAGTGATGTAATTGATTATGTCGCCATTGCATCTATTGGTAATGCAGTTGACTTTGGAGATTTAATTGAAGCAGGAAGAGAAGTTGGTGCATGTTCTGATTCACACGGAGGTCTAGGATAATGGCACACGGAGAAAACGCACCAGGTAATATAACTCCAGGAGCAATCAGATTCAACACGGACTCTATGAAACTAGAGTATTTCCGTATTGGAATGGAAGGTGGAAGCACAAGTTCTTATGCTGGCATTGGAACCATGGCAGCAGGAGAATGGGTTCAACTCACAACTGATTCACCAGATATTCAGACTGGTGGAACTCGTGGTGTAATTGTATGTGGAAGAGATCAAACTGGTATTGATTATGTTAATATGAGTTCCACTGGCGATGCAATTTCTTTTGGAACTGCAACATCCGATTATGAGGGATTTGCTCTGGCATCAAGAACAAGAGGTGTATTCGGAGGAAATTTACCTCATTATTCAACGAACCTGAAGTACATCACCATATCATCAACAGGTAATGACACCACATTTGGTGATATGACCACTGCCAGAAGAAGTATGGGCAGTTGTGCAAATTCCACTCGTGGTGTTCTTATGGGTGGTCTTGCACCTCAATCTCCCAATTATAAAGGATCAAATGTAATCGACTACATAACCATTGCATCAACAGGAGATGCTGTTGATTTTGGTGATTTATATACTGGTGCAGGAAATCATACAGGTGGTGGATGGGCTTCATCAACAAGAGGTATTCACCTATGTGGAAACACAGGTACAACTCCCAGTATTAGCAGCATTAATACAATTCAATATATTACAATATCCACATTAGGAAATTCTGCGGACTTTGGAGATGCACAATCTACCACTTCAAATAGAGGTTCATCTTCCAATTCTGTAAGAGGTATTCATGGAGATGGTGGATCTCCTGTTGGATCTTTAAGTTATGGAACAATTGCCACCCTTGGAAATGCAATAGATTTTGGTGATTTAACCTATGATGCAGCATATTCAACATCAGCAGCATCATCGACTCGTTCAATTTTTGCTGGCGGAGGAACACCAAATGTTGATACAATTGCTTATGTACAGATTATGAGTTTAGGTGATGCAGTTGACTTTGGTAATTTGACCAGTGCAAGAAGACTTTCTATGGGCATTTCTAATGGTCACGGTGGATTGGGATAAATACTGTGAGATACTATAGTCGGAGTAACTAATGGGATACGGTGGCGGCGGTGGCGGCGGCGGCGGTGGCGGTGGATCAGGAGGAGGATCAGGTGCTTCTGGTGGGTCTGGATATCGCCGTGTAAGTGATGATAGAACCGCAAACCTAAAAGTAGATAATATAACAAGCAGAGATGGAAAGAGAGGAACAGATGTTGATGGTATTGTAGAAGTAAATTCCACGGCACACTTCATTCCTCCAAGTGGAACTACGGCAGAGAGAGGTAGTAGAGGTCGTGGAATGTGGGGTGGAGGATTTGGTCCTTCACAATTTAATACTATTGATTACGTAACAATTGCAACAACAGGAGATGCAACCGATTTTGGCGATTTAACTAGAGCAAACGATTATGTTTCTGGTCTTGCTTCTTCTGTGCGTGGAGTTTGGTGTGGAGGAAATGCTCCAGGTGATACTTCTCAAAATACAATTGATTATGTAACAATTTCTGCAACTGGAAATGCATTTGATTTTGGAGATTTAAGTTCAGCAGAGCACGGAGTCGGTACAGTATCAAATGACACTAGAGGATTGGCCGGAGGAGGTTACGACCAGTCCAATTATAGAAGCACCATTGATCAAATTACAATTTCTACATTAGGGAATGCATTCTTCTTTGGTGATCTGGTCACTGCTTGTAATAATTTCTCCAATGCAGCAAGTTCAACCAGAGGTATTTGGATAAACTATTATGCTCCATCACCTGGAACATATAACAATACCATGCAATACGTGACCATTTCCACGATGGGAAATGCACAAGATTTTGGAGATGCTGGTATAAATGGGGCAACTGATGCTAACGGTGCATCGAATTCTGTAAGAGGTGTATTTGGTGGTGGAGATTATCCGGGAGTTCCCTTTAATGCAGCAATAGATTACATCACAATCGCATCTCTTGGAGATTCACTAGATTTTGGCGATTTGACTGTAGGAAGAGGACAAGTAGGTGCGTTTTCTTCACCCTCTCGTTGTTGTTGGGCAGGGGGAGAATCACCATCATTAAGTGATGTCATTGATTATGTGACTATCGCAACTCTTGGTGATGCAACCGACTTTGGAAATTTAACTGCCGCAAGAAGAAGATTAAAAAATGGTTGTTCTGATTCACATGGTGGTCTTGGATAAATAATCGTATGAGATATTAACCGATGTCAGACATTAAGGTAAACAATATACAAAGTTTGAGTGGAACTAATGGTCCTGTAATTTCTGGCACCGTTGAGATGAACTCTACTGGTGCAATGGCACTACCAAGAGGTGATACTGCTTATCGTGGTGGTAGAGGAACTGGTATCTTTGTCGGTGGTAGAACATCACCAGGACTCAAAGAGAGAATGGATAAATTTACCATCTCTACTTTAGGAAATGGTCTCGACTTTGGCAATTTAACAACAACCACTGCAGAATTTGGTGGTTGTGCATCATCCACTCGTGGCATCTTCATGGGTGGAGAGACATTTCCAACTAACATTAACACCATACAATATCTTACAATATCTCAACTTGGAAATACTTTTGACTTTGGTGATTTAACCAGACAAAAAAGAGGAACTGCTTGTCTTTCTGATAACACCAGAGGTATTTGTGTGGGAGGGAATATTGCTCCCACTGTTACAGCTTTTCGTGAGATGGAGTTTATAACTATAAACAGTCTTGGTAATGCAACTACTTTTGGAGATGCATCAGCAACCTTTGCTTATGGCATGTCGAATGCATCAACAACTAGAGGTATTATTGCTTTATCAAATTCTCCATATGCATCTCCATACCCTGCAGTTAATACAATAGAGTATATAACAATATCAACTGAAGGTAATACAAAGGACTTTGGGGATTTGACAGACGCGAGAAAAGAAGGTGCTTCCGCATCCAATTCTACGAGGGGATTATTTTTTGGTGGAGCAAATCCATCTAATACTAATATCATTGATCATATAACGATCGCAAGTCTTGGTGATGCAATAGATTTTGGTGATTGTATTAGTGGATGTACTTTAGGATCAGCATGTTCATCACCAACCAGAGCAATTTTTGGTGATATGACATCTGATGGCGATTCTATTTCTTATGTAACTATAAACACTCTTGGAGATGCACAGGATTTTGGTGACTTAGATCTTGCAAGAAACCAAACTGCTGCTTGTTCTGATTCACATGGAGGTCTAGGCTAATGGGATATGGTGGCGGCGGCGGAGGCGGAGGCGGTGGCAGCTCCGGTGGTTCAGGTGGTGGTAGCGGAAGTTATACCACAGTAGGAGGTGGAAGTGCCTTTGGTGATGTTTCTGGACAAGAATTACCATCATACAATCAAGCACCCGCAGGATCAATCAGATTTAATACTGACTCCAAGAAATTAGAAGTTTATATACTCGGGCCCGTTGGATTTGGAACAACTCCCAACGGAATATGGATGGAAGTTGATAGTTGGTCACCAGAGTTACAGACTGGTGGAACTCGTGGACTCTTCTCTGGTGGAGAAACTCCAAATACGAATACAATTGATTATATAACTATTCAGTCAACAGGAGATGCAATTAATTTTGGTGATGCACAAAGCAGTGGTGTTCACTTACAAGCAGGAGTTTCTGACAGAACCAGAGCGTGTTTCGGAGGTGGAAGAACTCCAACAGTATTAGATACAATTGATTTTGTTACTATTGCATCAACTGGAAATGCAGCAGATTTTGGTAATTTATCACAAGCAAGAATGTCTGCTGGCGGTGCTTCAAATTCAACCAGAGGTCTTTTTATTGCTGGTTATACTACTACTAATGTTGATACTATTGATTATATAACTATTCAGTCAACAGGAAATGCACAAGACTTTGGTAATGCTTCAAATGTTGGCGGGAAATCTGCTTGTCAGTCTTCAACAAGGGCAGTATTTGGTGGAGCAACTCTTGAATTTATAATGATATCTACATTAGGTAATGCATCAGAATTTGGCGATGTGTTTGCATCTGGTGGTGGAGCTTGTTCAAATTCTGTTAGGGGACTTTTCGGGGGTGCAGGTCCTAATGTTAATACTATTGAGTATATTACTATTGCAACATTAGGAGATGCAGTTGATTTTGGTGATTTAACTGTTGGAGGTGGTGAAATGAAGGCTACATCATCACCAACTCGTGGAGTCTGGGCTGGTGGTAATCGTCCAACACCGAGTAGAACAGATACAATTGATTATGTTCAGATTATGAGCACTGGAAATGCAATAGATTTTGGTAATTTGACACAATCAAGGAGTGGTGCTGGATCTGCATCTAACGGTCACGGTGGATTGTAATTACCAAGCCCAAGATACAGCAGAATAACGCTTACCTTTAGTTGCTTCCTTCACACCATGAGGGAATAAGAAGAGAGACGGGAACATAATAATATCACCCTTACCCAGGGGCACAACATAATCATCCCAGAAGAATAGTTCTGCACCTTCATAGTCATCATTCAGGTTAAGAATGAATGAAAGGACAGGAATACCTTTCTCATTACCATCAAACAGTGAATGGATATGGTCATGGTGCTGACGCATAATCTGTCCTGGTGCATAACGATTAAAACGAATTGAACTGAACTTATTCATAATCTGCTGAGTTCTTTCGCAGTTAAATGAATAGATTGCATTATATGCTGACCCTGCCTGAATCATAAAAGGTGTGAGTAGTTGTTGATGCTCACCAGTAATGTTCTGCACATCCAGTTCCATTGTCTCTTCAGAACCGAATGAGTTGGCAACATTATTATACCAAGTATGAGGACGCCATTCATTCTTTTCAATCTCTTCTACGAGATAATCACACAGATTAGCAGGAATAATACCCTTCTCAACGTGAATCAAGTCACGCAGTTGAGTATCATACTTATTCATTGCGATCATTTGTGGTGTTACAGTCATTTTACTACCTCCAGTGGTCTTGCTTGTTCACATTTACGACAGAAATCTTGTTGAAACCTCAGTTTTTGAGTTTCATATGCCTCAGAACTTAGAAGTTCTTTCAGCGGTGTATCATTTATATTACCACAACTATACTCTTGGTGGTAATCATGGCAGCAATAGAATACATTACCTTTGATACCAAAATATAGATTATCAAAGTATCCTGCATTACATCGTGTTGGTTGATCACCCCAGTCAATTGCACCTGTGGGTAGTTTTTGTGTTTCACACTCTGCACCCTCAAGTGTTCCAGCCCTATCAATCAATCCGGTCATACTAAAGTTAATACCAGGAGGACATCTTTGGAACTTCTGATATACCTTCATGAACTCTTCTTTATGACTTGCACTACCATCACCATTCACAATCACTGTGATGGGAAAGTTAAGTCTCTGTGAGTTCTCAAACAGATACATCAACTGATAATACATCCGATACATTACAGCAGTAGATGCACCTGTAATATCCTTCCACTTCTTCTCATCCAGTGTTGGAATATTGAGACGAAACTGTTTAATTCGTTGTGGATTCTCAATCAACCAATCAGTCAATTCAGTTGTAACCATACTACCATTAGAGATATGTTCATAATTAAATCCCATATCAGTCATCAATTGCAACTTATCCTTAAACCCATCATCAAGATTGGGTTCATTATATGTGGCAAATGAGACATCATTCAGTTCCCATGGTGTATAGACAGAACGAATTTCTGTAAGGATCTTACGAAACTGCTCTATGGTCATACACTCTTTTGGTGCAGGTTTATCATAAGCATTAGGACAGAACCAACACTTATAGTTGCAATGAGTATTATTTTCTATCTGTGCGATTCTATATCCAAACCCATGAAACTCTGGGAGTGGACGTGCTAGTGCGGAACTCATACGCAGCGATCAAGTGGAAGATAGGTCAGTGAATTGATGTCACCAAGACTACCCTTGACCCAAGTATTAAAGGACAAACTAATACGTTCAGTCTCTGATTGATTAGCAGGAACACTATGAGTGAGATTACTTGGGAAGATAATCAACTCTCCCATCTTCATGGGTAGTAAGAATGTTGCGCTATTAAAGTTGTTATACTTATCGTTAGACAGACTAATATCTCTTTGTGATCTACTACGAAACTGAATTGGTGGTAGTTGTTCATTGATGACAGGATACCAGACACCACTAATCATACTATTAGGATGAACATGTTCGTGGTGCGATTCACCCTTACCAGACTTATTAATCCATGATTGAGTAATCACCACCTCATCTTTAGAACTCATGACTTCACGAGCAAACTTAAAAATCTTAGACTTAATGAACTCCCTGATGTTAGAGAGTTCAGGTTTATCTAATACAAAAGTATCTTCTGACTGTCGGTTATAGTGTATCTTATTACCTGCATCTCCACCCTTGTTTTCTCTACGACAGGGCAAGTTACGAATATATTCTAACTCTTTCTCGTAGGGAACAGGATATTGTGCGATGAGAACTGGTGTTGGAAATAACGAAAGCAATTCGTCTTGTGATTGTTGTTGTTGTGGTTGCTGCTGAGGTTTTTTGCCCGTCAGATCATCAAAACTTATTGACATTTTTAATCTTCTAGATGTGTTCAACTCTATCATATTTAACCATGCACGTCAATCGTGCTTGACACGAAATCAAAATTACTTTATAATATCAAAGTGTTCAGCATCCTTGTAACTTTGGGACTGAAGACCCTTTCTGTGGTGGGAAAGGTAAATTGGTGATATACTAAGGGGGGAAAGAATTTCTTCCCTTTTTTTATCTTATAAATTAATTTGTAATCCCTTATATAAGTATGAATTTCACGATATATTCTAAAAACAACTGTCCATACTGCGAGAAAATTAAAAAAGTTTTAGAATTGACAAAAAGTGAGTTTGTGGTCTATACTTTAGGAGAAGATTTTGATCGGGAATCATTTTTTGATAAGTTTGAAGAAGATTCTACTTTTCCACAGGTCTTATGTGATGATAAAAAATTAGGAGGTTGTGTTGACACCATTAAATTCCTCCGGGAAAACAAAGTCATCTGATTCTCCACTAAATAAAGACACTCATCAAGTTAATCGTGGTATTGAGTTTATACTAAACAGGAGAAGAAAAAGTCTAAACAAACAAATTAGTTCTGAGGTAAGATACATGTTAGCAGTAAGTTTAGTCTTTGGTTCATTTCTGACCGTTTTGTTTCTAATACTAGGACTTGTGGTTGGTTGGACTGCTAGAGAATATATGATGAACTATCGGGAAGTACCCAGACCTCACCCCGAAATGTTTGATGAACAGGGCAACCTGATTCCAGATGAGGTCATAGCATTTAATTTTGAAAACTATCATGACGACAGCGAAGAAGATGACAACAACGACTAAGGCAAAGACAACCACTAAAAAGAAGACAACTTCATTTGTAGTGGATAATCTTCCAAGAAATCCACTAACATTTGAAGTTTTTGACTTGGTATCTCGTTCAAGAACAAAGGCAAAGAAGATTGAAGTATTGAAAAAGTATAATGATCCTTCACTGAGAAGACTCTTTGTCTGGAACTTTGATGAATCTATCGTCTCTGTTCTTCCTGATGGACCTGTTCCTTATGTTGGATACGATCAGCAAAATACTTATTCGGGAACTTTGTCAACTAAAATTGATCATGACATTCGTACAATGTATGAATCTGGAAATTTCTCCTTAGGTATTAGTGATCAGCAAGGACATACAACTATTCGTAGAGAATCAAAACACTTCTATCACTTTGTTAAGGGTGGAAATAGCGGAATTAATGCAATTCGTCGTGAAACAATGTTTATCAATATTCTACAAGGACTACATCCACTTGAAGCAGAAATTCTAACTCTTGTTAAAGATAAACAATTAGAAACTAAGTATAAAATTTCAAGAGATGTTGTTTCTGCAGCATATTCTGATATTATTTGGGGAGATCGCACATGACATCTGCAGTAGAAGAAAAACAAACAACGCCAGAGGCAGGAAAGGAAATGATTTCAATTAAAGAATCTGATTATGGATGTCAGATTCTTTTAGAAAAAACTACTATTGAAAAAGCAAAAGACAAGAGTTTTCCTACCGATGCTAAATTAATTTGGTATGTTGTTGATGGAGTAACGTGTATAGATCTTACTCGTTGTGGAAAGGACTCCAGACTTTTTGATATGTACTATGATAAGTATGGCAAAGGTGCCATTCAGAAGATTGATTTTGGATACGGTGGAGTCAATCCAAAGAGTTGGGGATATGAACCACCCAAACCAAAGAAGAAAAAATAACTATTTGTCTTAATACCAAGACACTTGACTAAATAAGGTATGAGGTCTATAATAAGACCTAACGTTCATCCCACTCTAGGGTGGGACGCAAGTAAGTCGCGGAACGGAGCCGTTCATCCCATGCTAGAACTATTATTCTATACAACACTCTCATGCACTCAAACTGATGCTATCATGCTGAAGATTGAGAACAATGTTAACCTTAGTAATCATCTTAAGGTTGAGTTAGTTGAGACCCTCAAGGACTCAGCACCAGAATGTGAGTGGTATTGGGACGCAAACGACTAAAGGAACGGACCTAAAAATCCAACTACTTTAGGAGTAACAACATGAACACACTAAACATGATTCGCAAGCAGATCAACAAAGTATCTGCACTGCACGACGCACAAATCACTCACACCTCATATCGTGGTGTCGAGTATGATACTCGTTGTGTAGAATCAAAAGAAACGCACGGTACATTCTGTTATCGTGGTCGTATCTACAACAAGTGAGTCACTTACGTTAAAATTGTTAGGGGGGGTTGACTAACCCCCCTTTTTTATGTAAAATACCTATAACCATATACAATTTTATGGAAAAGGATAAATTAAAACTAATTGTCCGGAATTTAGAATTGTTAATCGATGCTCTAAAATCCGAAGTATATTCTGACAGGGAATCATATGTTTCCAAACAGGAAAACTTTGATGACCCAGTTTCTAATTATATTACAGACTATGATGAAATTTTTGAGGACGATGATAGATGAGAACTAAACAATTGATTAAAAATCTTAAGAGTGCAATTTCTCAAAATTATTTGTATAGTAGTGATGAGCTTAAATACATGCAAGAACAACTTAATCAACTGGAACTATCAGTAAAAAGAACTCCAAGAACAAAACCTAAAGGATTTGGTGAAAAATGACTGTTAAACTTATAAGTGTCACCCCTGATGCAGAACAGACCATGGCATATATTGCTAGGGTCTCTAATCCATCAAATCAGAATAATGAAAAGTATTCTGGTCTCCTAAAATACTGTATCAAACACAATCATTGGTCCGTGTTTGAGCAATCAACAATGACTCTGGAAATTGAGACTACTCGTGCCATTGCAGCTCAGATTTTAAGGCATCGTAGTTTCACATATCAAGAATTTTCACAACGATATGCTGATTCTTCAATGCTATCAAAGAAAATTGCTTTGCCAGAACTACGTCGTCAAGATGATAAGAATCGTCAAAACTCTATTGATGACTTAGATCCTTTTATAGTCCAGAAACTAGAACTTCAGATGCAAACTCTGTTTGATTCATCTATGGCACTCTATCAACAAATGCTTGCATCTGGAGTTGCAAAAGAATGTGCTCGTATGGTGCTTCCATTATGTACGCCTACCAGAATCTACATGACCGGCTCATGTAGGTCGTGGATCCATTATATCACTCTGAGGTCCGCACACGGCACTCAGAAGGAGCATATGGACATCGCAGAAGCATGTAGAGAAATCTTTATTGAACAGTTTCCTGCTGTTTCTGAATCCCTTGAATGGGTCTAAATATTTTTATATTGAATTTTTAACAATGGCAACATATCCTGTAGTTAACAAAGAATCAGGTGAACAGAAAGAAGTAATTCTCAGTGTCCATGATTGGCCTCAATGGTGTGATGATAATCCTGATTGGAAAAGAGATTGGTCTGACCCATCAACATGTCCTGGTGCAGGAGAAGTTGGTGAATGGAAAGATAAATTAGTTGCTAAAAACCCCGGATGGAATGATGTCCTTGCAAAAGCATCCAAAGCACCCGGATCAAGAGTAAAGAAGATTTAGTATGCCTAGAAGAAAAAAGACTTCAGAAGAATCTATTGGAGTAGGTATGACTTCAATGAGAATGAAAAAGAAGAAACCTTTGAGTGCCAATTATTTGGTTGATATTAAACCTCTTACTGATAATCAACAAAGGTTGTTTGATTCATATAATGATGACAAACATTTAGTCGCATATGGATGTGCCGGTACAGGTAAGACTTTTATTACTCTTTTCAATGCATTGAAAGATGTTCTGGACGAGAATACTCCATATGAAAATGTGTATATCGTCAGATCTCTGATTGCCACTCGCGAGATTGGATTTCTGCCGGGAGATCATGAGGACAAGTCTTCTCTTTATCAGATTCCATACAAATCTATGGTGAAGTATATGTTCCAGATGACATCTGATGTGGATTTTGAAATGCTGTATGGCAATCTCAAAGCACAAGAGACCATCAAATTTTGGAGCACTTCTTTCTTAAGAGGAACAACTCTCGATAATGCAATCATTATCGTCGATGAATTCCAAAACTTGAATTTTCATGAACTTGATAGTATAATTACTCGTATTGGTGAAAACAGTAAAATTTGTTTCTGTGGTGATGCCAGACAATCAGATTTGACAAAAACCAATGATCGTAATGGTATTATGGATTTTATGAGTATTTTGAGAAAGATGCCTTCTTTTGATGTTATTGAGTTTCAAATAGAAGACATTGTTCGTTCAGGTTTAGTTCGAGAATACATCGTCGCAAAAATAGAAGCAGGTTTGTAATGTTTAATCATGTTGATTTGAATCTCCCTCAACTTGAGAGGGAGACCATTGATGGAGTCAGATATTATTCTGTTCCTGATGAAAAAGAACTTTTAAAACTAGTTTCTATCACTTCGGTGACTAGTCATTTTAATAAAGAAATCTTTGTTAAGTGGCGTAAGAAAGTTGGTGATGAAGAGGCAAATCGAGTCACAAAGGCTGCAACTGGTCGTGGCACGGATATGCATACACTTGTAGAGTATCATCTCAAGAACGAAGATCTCCCTAAAGTTCGTCCTATTTCTGAGTTTCTATTTAAGATTTCTAAAGGAACTTTAAGAAACATTGACAATATTCATGCTCTAGAAACTTCCCTATATAGTAAGCAGTTGGGAATTGCAGGAACCGTCGATTGTATTGCAGAATATGATGGTGAGTTAGCAATAATTGACTTCAAGACTTCTAAGAAACCGAAACCAAGAAATTGGATCGAAAACTATTTTGTCCAATGTGCGGCATATGCATGTATGCTGTATGAAATGACTGGTATTCCAGTCAAAAAATTTGTAATCATTATGGCTTGTGAAAATGGAGAATGCGTCGTCTACGAAGAACGAGACAAATCAAAGTACATCAAACTTCTTACCGAATACATTAGAAAGTTTGTTACAGATAAATTGGAACTCTATGGAACCGAATAAAGAACTAGAGAAAGCGTTAGAAAGCAAATTTCTGACACCATCTAAGTTTTCTATGGAGATAGAAACCATAGTAGCAAAGGAAGGTATGAATTACATTGATGCCATTTGCTACTATTGCGAAATTAATAATATTGAGGTAGACTCAGTAACAAAATTAATTTCAAAACCACTGAAAGAAAGATTAAAGTATGATGCTATTAGTCTTAATTTCATGAAGAAAACTTCAAGAGCAAAACTTCCGATATGATTTCTCATGATGAACTCCTACATCTTAAGATGCAGGCAGCAATAAGGGAACATAATATTCCCAAAACCGAGATCAAATATATTGGTCCCGGTGAAGGAACACACTGGTATCTAATTGCCAATAAGCACAGTGTTCCTGTTAATATGATTGAAGAATTTGAAAGAGTAGATGATGTTGAAAGTGACTCCGTTTGAAACATACCAGCATTATCTTTCATTAAAGAATCATTTTACAAATCCAAAATATGATTTCTTTAAGTATGGTGCCAAAACCCGTGCTTCAATGGCATCATTTAATAAAAGGAAGGATAAGTATTGGTTTGAAAAAACTTCCCGTAAGTATTCTAATAAAGAAATCGTTAATTTCCTTGTATCTAATTTTGTTTCCACCGACAACCCACAAAACCTATGGATTGGAGAAATTATCAATTCTGGCGAAAGAAAGTACGCCGATTGGATGAAACGTCAGCAGAGTTTGACTTACTTATTCAAAGAACAAAGCAACGAATTACTCTCGGAGAACGACTTGGAGAGTCTATTCGATTGCTCCAAGGGACATCCCAAAATCCTAAAAAAATTTCTAGGAGGGAACATCTCTCTAGAAACTTTAACAATCTACGAAATCATCTTCCATTTTTCAAAAAATTTCGATAAGAAATTAAATGATCCGGTGTGGGAATCCGTCAATTTAAAAATAAAAAAATATACTCCCTTTCTAAATATTAACGTGTTCAACCATAAAAAAATAATAAAGGAGATTCTTGGTAATGGCTCTTAAAAATGATGAAGTTCTTGCTCGTTTGCAGGAACAACTTGTTCAAACAAATGAAGAATTGACTATCTTATCTAATACCCGTTTAAAATTAATGGGTGCTATTGATGTCTTAATGCAAATTGAAAATAGTAAAGTTCAAGAAGAACAAAGTGAAGAACAAGAAGAAAACGTAGAAGAAGGGGAAGAGTAACATGAGTTTTTTTAACTCTGAAATTGTTCAGGAAGAATTAGAAATTATTAATGAATTACAAAGTGAAATATTTGAAGAATTATCATCTTTTCCGACTCTAACTACGCAACAAAAAAACGAACACATTGAAAAAATGACAACATTGTTGGAAAAACAACAACTGATGTACACAAGAGTGTCTCTTTCTGATGATCCACAAGCGATTAAAATGAAAGAAGAATTGCAAAAGTCACTTGTCTTGATGGGATTCCCGCCCAATACCAATGTCAATACATTTTTTGAAACCATGACTCAGACAATTAAAAATCTGAGATTGAAGATTGACTGACTGCAAAATTTTTGCTATAATATCCAAGTAAATCCAATCAATCCAAATTAATCCGAGGTAATCTAAATGTCTTTCGCAGACCTTAAAAAGCAATCCAAACTGGGTTCTTTGACTGCCAAACTGGTCAAAGAAGTCGAAAAAATGAATAATGCAGGTAGTTCAGGTGATGAACGCCTATGGAAACTAGAGTGTGATAAAGGCGGCAATGGTTATGCCGTCATTCGTTTCCTGCCTGCTCCTGAAGGTGAAGACCTTCCATTCGTAAAACTATACTCCCATGCCTTCCAAGGTCCTGGTGGATGGTATATTGAGAACTCTCTGACGACTCTGGGTCAGAAAGATCCTGTATCAGAGTACAATACTTCTCTGTGGAATAATGGCACAGATGCAGGTAAAGAAACCGCACGTAAGCAGAAGCGCAAACTGACTTATGTTGCAAACATCTATGTCGTCAAAGATCCTGCTAATCCTGATAATGAAGGTAGAGTCATGCTCTACAAATTCGGCAAGAAGATCTTTGACAAACTCACTGCTGCAATGCAACCTGAGTTTGAGGACGAGGAAGCAATCGATCCATTTGACTTCTGGCAGGGTGCCAACTTCAAGTTGAAGGCAAAGAACGTTGCCGGTTATCGTAATTATGACTCTTCTGAGTTTGCCCGTCAGGATGCTCTTCTAGACGACGATGACGCAATGGAAGGAATCTGGAAGAAAGAATATTCTCTTGCAGAATTCGTTGGTGCTGATCAATTCAAATCTTATGAAGACTTGAAGAAGCGTCTTGGATATGTTCTAGGCAACTCAGTTCGTCATTCCACAGATGAAGAACTTGAGAATGAAAGTGAAGGTCGCGGTCCTGTACCTTCTTCACTTCCAGAAAATCTTCAGGATGAACTTAACAGTCTAAAACCGACTGCCTCAGTTGAAGAAGATGATGATACACTATCTTACTTTGCTAAACTAGCAGAATAATTACAAGAGGTCTTCGGACCTCTTTTTTTATGGTGAGGTGACTCTAGTATTTTCTGTTCTTACTAGATTCTCATTCACATATTCAGATGATCTAGAGTAAATCATTTCTTGACGCATATCATTAAGGAATTGTTGCAGATATGATTCTTTTAGAAGAAAAATTGACCTCTTGGCATCATTCTTTCTAACTTCATATTCATAGTTAGAGATTCCATTGATTGGAGATATTGTTGCAGTATAAGAGTCAGGATCCGGAATTCTAAAAGTAGAATCAACAACCTTACCTTTGGGCAAAATTAATCTACCATTAGCATCTTTTACTTCTCTAGTTTCATAGTGATGCATATCATTTAATTGAGCACCATAAATCTCTAATGAATAATTATAAATCTGTCTATCTGAGAGTGGCCATTCATTTCTAACATTAATAATACCTGCAGTCATCAGAACAACCCAATCAAGTTCTGCATCACCATATAATTCTTCTGCCACAGTATCAGGTCTTGCACCTTCTACAATCTCATACTTATTGAAGAGAGTAAAGACATTTTGTAAGTCATCACGAAGTTTGCATCTCCTGAAGAGATTCTTGACTCTTAGATAGTTTGAAGATGAATTACTATCAGATAGAAATGACTGATAGTCTAATTCTGGTAGTTCTCTGAAGTATCCCATTTTAGTATCCTACTCCTCCGAATCCTGTGTTCTTTTGTATCATTGTATCTGGACCAGGTGGTCCGATGAAGTTTGGATCAGAATTCTGTTGCATATCACTATCATAATCAATATCATAAATTGGTGCGAGTTCTTTGAATGATAAATTCATTACCATCGAGACTGGTGTTCCATTATCATAAGTTGCATATACACCCTCACCCGTGTAATTTACCGAAACATCTGTCAAGAAGCATTGCTTAAATCTATGTAAGAACTTATGTTCTTCATTTCCTTGCCGATATCTCAATTCAAAAACATTAGGTGTTTTTAAGAATAATCCAGTATTTCCTGCTTTAGCAGCCATACCTCTCTTAAAAAATCTAATTATCTGTTTTATCTCTTCTCCTTCATCTGCACTTCTTGGGGTCATCTTAAATGCAAAACCAAAATTTCTCAGTGATGGTCCACTGAATAGCAATTCCATATTAGGATTGAAGACCTGCCCATTAGATCTTGCCAGTAAACCTTGTAATGTAACATTACCACCAAAGATACTAAGTGCTCGTCCGGTTAATGATTTGGTAACTATATCTATTGCTTGTTCCGCATCTATTGGCGCACCGGCAAATCCTGCCTTAAGATTTTTAAGTAAAGTTGCTTTTGCTGCACTAATTTCTCCGGCATTATTACCCATATTACTAAGAGCACTACTAATTAATGATCCACCATCAGTCATCAAACTTTCTAAAATACCAGATCCGGCACCCACCAGACTATTCATAGAATCATCTGCATAATTAACAGAATTCCTATCCTGAATACCTCCTGGTATTGGTAATAATATAGTTCCTAAGGGTTCTTTATTAGTATTTCTTCTAAATCCTTGGTCCGGGTTTCTAACATATATTGATCGATCTTTATCTTGATCTTTCTTCCCCACAGGAGCATAGGTCATCATATCAATCTGAAGGTAATCGGTCCCAGCCGTAAACATCTTCAGTGGATATCTCAGAACTTGTTTATTGCGACCTTTACCACTACGATTAAAGTTTACGGCTGCCATTACATGACTATTTTCGTTTCCATATTTATTTAGTCACGAATTTCGCATAATTAATATTTTTCAAATCATCAAACTCATCAATATCAACAATATAAAGTTGTCCTGCAAGTTCTGCCCATGTATATGCTCTAGATTGTCTCCAGTGCATGTTAATACCTACGAATCCCCACTGATAAACTCCGGTGCAGGCAATAAGTGGATGTTGATCATATTCAATGTTGAGTGTCTTTGCATTATAAACAAAAGTATAGTAACCACCTGGATCAGGAACAGGAGTCACTGTTCCATTCAGAGCACCCATGATTTCCATCATTTGGTCTTCTGGATCAGTCATTCCGATAATCTTATCTTTAATCTTTTCTATGCGATTCATCTAATACCTAACTCATCCTCTGTTAGAACTTTGAACTCCCATTGTCTATCTTCACAGAATTCTTTTGCTGCTTTCCACTTTGCCTGATTCTTGGCATACTCACAAACTTCATAGACATATCCCTTAGTCTTTCTTTTCTGAACTTTGGGTTCAACGCACTGTTTTTTAGGTTTGATTTCAATCACATATTTTTTAATTTTACCACCTCTTTCTTTAACCTTGATATAAAAGTCAGGAAAATATCTGTGATATCTATTATCAATGGGCGAAACATATGGCAACACAATCTCTTCACTTCCCCATTCTAATATATTTTCATTGGAATCACAATATTTCATAAACTTTAATTCCCACAAAGACCTATAAACAATATTAGTATAATCACCTCTATATTTCTCTGGATTTGATGGACGATATTTTCCCTTATAAGACATCTAAATACTTAATAATGTAATACTCCTGAAAGGTATTTAGAGTGGCAAATAGGACAGTTAAAAAATTTGCGATGAAAGATATGAGAGAATTGGTCGGTGACCTCTCTCAAACAAATTACTATATGGTAAGTTTTTCCACATTGAATTCCACTCTGATGAGTTATATTCAGAAAAGAATTGGTTTCCGAGAAGATGTAAGAAATTTTTTATCTAGAAAAACTGGTCTTCTTTGTTCTGAGGCATCATTGCCAACGAGTTCTCTTGCCACAGGAGAAGTTCGAGATAATTTCATGGGTATTCCTCAGGAGTTTGCTCATACTCGTTTATATACTGATATTGACTTTACATTCTATGTTGATACGAATTATGTCAATTTAAAAATATTTGAATCATGGATGGATTATATTGCCGGGGGATCAGAAGCAGAAATATCAGAATTAGATGATAATTATTATAGAAGAATGAACTATCCTGACAACTATAAAGTTCAGACGATGTTCATCTCAAAGTTTGAAAGAGATTTTAACTCTCAAATAGACTATCAGTTTGTCAATGCATTTCCAAAATTAGTCACAGCAATTCCCGTATCTTATGGTGCGGCAGATTTACTAAAAGTTTCTGTTCAATTTACATATGACCGATACATTGTGAATCCCAAAGGATCTATCAAAAAATCAAACTCAAGTGGATTTAATGATATTGCTCGTGTGGCAAATGATACAACTGCCACCACTACCTCTCTCCCGTCAACTGGATCAACAGCTGCCGATGAATCCTTTGAGGATAATAGAAATAGTTTACTTAACGATTCAACAGGAAACACAGGGGAGCGTTCGGGACTTTCTTTTGAAGTGCCATCGAATGTTCAACTGTCACCTGGGGCGCGAGTAACTAGAATGTTAGCTCTCAATGATAACCAGGCAGCTGTTTTGAAAGCCATTAAGGATGGTAAAATTACTGATGAAAACTTACCACTCACTGCAGATGGTGTTAAACGAGTACTAGAAGGATGGTGACTTTAAATAACCCCGCTAAATAAAATTACTGAAGTGTTATCACAATTACCATGCCTTTACCCAAGATTAATACACCGACTTATGAGTTGGTGTTGCCTTCTACCGGAAAGAAGATTAAATATAGACCTTTCCTTGTAAGAGAAGAAAAAATTCTTATTATGGCAATGGAATCTGAGGACATGAATCAGATTACCAGTGCAATCATTCAAATTATTACTGATTGTATTCTTGCAAAAGATATTAAAGTAGAATCTTTGGCAACTTTTGATATTGAATATCTATTCCTTAATATTCGTGCAAAGTCTGTTGGCGAGACTATAGAAGTGAATATAACATGCCCCGATGATGGTGAAACTCAAGTTGAGGTGTCTATCAATATTGATGACATCAAAGTTAAAAAGACCAGAGGACATAAGAACATCGTCAAACTTGATGATGATATTTCAATGAAACTTAAGTATCCATCACTGGATCAGTTTATTGAAAACAATTTTGAAGTAAATCAAACAAACACCGGAGACATCGGACAATCACTTTCAATGATTTCTTCTTGTATTGAAATGGTCTATAACCAAGAAGAAAGTTGGGAAGCATCTGATTGCACTCAAAAAGAACTCAGTGAGTTTATAGAACAAATGAACACCAAACAGTTCAAACAAATTGAAAAGTTCTTTACTACAATGCCTAAACTATCACATGAGATTGCAGTGAAAAATCCAGAAACTGGTGTTGAATCCGAAGTGCTTCTTGAAGGGTTAGCAGCTTTTTTCAGTTAGGTATGGCTCACACGAATCTTGAGTCATACTTTAAGATTAATTTTGCATTGATTCAGCATCATAAATACTCTTTAACTGAGATTGAAAATATGATTCCTTGGGAGAAGGATATTTATCTAACATTACTTCAGCAACACATTGAAGAAGAAAACCTAAAATCGCAGCAGCAAAATAGTGGAATCTAACTTAGAGCAGCAAACACCGAAACTAACAAAAATAAATGTCACGAATGTCTCATCGGCAGTGTTCGGAAAAGAGGGTCCTGCTCTAGGAAAAGAAAGTAAAATTGGTAAACTTGCTCGTATTGTAAGAACCACTCGTATCAAAGTAAATACAATTGAAAAAATTCTTCCCGAACATCAGGAAGTAATTGGTTCAAATGCAAAAAAAATTAAAATAAATACTGAAAAAATAATAAGTAACGTAAAAAAAACTACTGAAAATACTGAAAAAATAATAAGTAATGTAAAAAAAACTACTAAAAATGCCAAAAAAATAACAAGCATTAAAAATACACTTCAAAATCAAAAAAGTAAAATCGGAGAAAAATTACCAGGCAGTAATAAAGATAATAAAAATAATTTTAACAAAACATTAGTAGAAACTAATAAAATTCTTGTAGAGATTCAAAAGCAACTTGCAAGTGATTTTGCAATGCAAGTTGCAGAACAAAAAGGCGATGAGCAGAAAGAAAAAAAAGAACGTTCTCGTGAAAAATTAAAAGCAGAAGAAAGCGCACTAGAAAAAGGTAGAAAGAGAATTGGTGCTGCACTAGCAAATACTACGAAAAAAGTTCTTTCTCCTTTTAAGGGTATTTTTGATCAGATAAAAGAATTTGTTTTAACTGTTGGTGCAGGTATTGCAGTCAATGCAGCATTTAAATGGTTGAGTGATGAAGAAAACCGAAAGAAGATGGAAGATGCATTTTCATTCATCAAGAATAATTGGAAATGGATAGCAGGTGTGGCTGCCGGATTATTTTTAATGGGTCCTATTATAGGTATCGTCAGTTCAATAATTAGTGTTGGATCCATATTATTTACAATAGGAAGTTTTCTATTTGGTTTACTCGGTGCTCCTGCACTTTTAACATTACTTGGTATTATTACATCAGCAGGTGGAATAGCAATGCTTGCGGATGCTCTTGGTAAGTCTATAAGTGGTGGAGGACAATTTGCAGCATTTGATGAAGCAGCTAGACAAAAATACTTAAGATCTAATAAAACTACTCAATCAGGTGTAGTTATGGGTGATGATGGAAAATCAGTAAAATTTGAAGATATTTTTGGTAATAAAACTCTTATGGGTAGTGTTACGACCGAAAGGGACGCAATAGCAAAAGGTGAAGATCCTGATGAATATGCACGAAAAATGGGTATGGCATTACCATCTCAAGTGAAAGCATACCTTGGGGAAGAAAAATATAATGCAACCATAGAGGCAGTGGATGCTTTTCAAAAAGCCATGCAAGATAAAGATGCAATTAAAAATAGGTATTTTAAAGAGTTAGATAAAGTTGCACCCAAAGGATTGTGGGATCCCACTGGATATTTTAGAATGGTCAACGCTGATGACAACAAAAAAGCTAAAGTTAAAGCATTAGATGAAAAATATAATGTTGAATTAGCACCACTCTTCGAACGACTTGCTGGTACAAGAAGAATGGGTGGTCCTGTAACATCAGGCAAACCTTATTTGGTCGGAGAATCTGGACCAGAACTTTTTATGCCTAGAATTGATGGATCTATTATTGATAATACGAGAACCGAAAAAATATATCAAGTTCTTTCCTCAGGAAAAAGGGGCAAAATAAGAACGATTACATTACCACCAGAAATAATAGAGGGAGCAAAGGCACAGACTCAGATGCCATTATCAATAGGTGAAGCAACAAAAGAACCAACAATTTCAAGTACTAATCCGATGGATGGATCCAGGGTCGCGACTTCTGGGATTTATGGAATAATGGTATAAGAATATGGAAGTAAAAGAACAATCCCAAGAGGTAAAAAAAGAACCTCAGCAATCAGAACAAGCACAATTAAAACAGTTAAAACTTAATGTCACTAACATTAAGAGTATTCTCATAAAGAAAAATCAGAATACGAAGAAAACTGACAAAAAGGAAGATGATCAAGAAAAGAAAAAATTAAGTGTAAAGAAAAAGAAAGAAGAAGAGAAAAAACTAACAGCAGGGACATCATCCCTTAAAAAGATGGCATCATCTGTAAAAGGTGCTCTAGCAAAACCGGGTGGAAGTCTTTTTGATAAGATGATGGATTTTGGATTGATTGTCCTCACAGGAATCTTGGCAAATGCACTTCCGGCAATAAAGAAAAAATTAGAAAATATTTTTACTGCAGTTGGGAAATTTATAACACCAGTCGTTGATACTATTCAAATTTTAATAAATGCAGTGAGTGGTCCTGATGGAAAAGTAAGTCCAGAGTTAGAAGAAAAACAAATTAAGTTTCGTCAAGACATAGAAACAGCAAAAGATAATCTATTGGAGGGAATACGAACTAAGTTAGGACCTCTTGGAGGTCTTGTTGACGCTTTAAAACCTTTAATAGATAATTTAACATCAAAATTTGGTGCTAAATTAAAATTACAAACTGGTGGTGCAACACTTACAATAAATGAAGCAGGTCAAGAGGGTATAACGACTGCGGAAGGAAATTTTGTAAGATCAGATTTCAGTCCAGATCAAAGAAGAAGATATGATAAAGGTGACAGAAAAGCATATGTAATGCCACCGGATATGCCACAAGGTTATACGGAGGAGAATGCTGCTGCTTCTGCTGCTGCAGCTGCTGCAAGCAGAGATGATCATGGTCCCAATGGGGGTAGTTCCGATCCAAAAAGACAAACTTTTGTTTTACCAACAACATCAGGACAAACAACACCTGTTCCCATGAACATAACAGGATTTAATGCTGGAAGTAATGGAAGTAAAAGCACTTTAATATATCTACATTGGACTGCTGGTGACTATGATAGTAATGGTAGTTATCATACAGTTTTTGCAGGTGACGGAACCCGCAAGCCCAATTCTTCATATGATACTCGTGTCGGACATACTGAAGGAAAGAATACTAATGCCGTTGGATTGAGTATTGCTGCGGCAGGTGGCGCAACCGATTTAAATCGTATGGGTAGTCATCCTCCTACTCAGGCACAACTAAATGCCATGACCGCAGAAGCTGCAAGACTAGCAATCGCATGGGGATGGAGTGAATCTGACATCAATAAAAATGTTTGGACTCATGCAGAGGCAGGTTCTGGTTTAGATCCCAGAGGTCTTGCAGCTCACAATGATGATGATGGAGATGGGAAACCTGATAATTATGGTCCTTCAGAATGGGGTGGCAATGTTGCTCGATGGGATTTATATGGTTTAAGAAAAGGAGCAGCAAAGGGTAGTGGTGGACCAGAACTTCGTGATATGATTAGACAACATTATAGAAGATTCAAAAAAGCACAAACAGTTTCGAGAGCAGATCATAATGATGCTCAAATATCACCCATCGGAAACCAAACTATATCGGCAAATGTCATCAGTCAATCTTCTGATGATGAAGAAGGACTACTTGTTGTAGTACAACCCATCGTATATACTACTGCATAATATAATAAAATGGCAAAAGCATCCGCAGCATCAAAATACAGCGAAATAACTCTTACCAAAGATAGAGATGGTGAGGAAATCAAGGTGCAATTAGAAGGAAAAACTTTAGAATTTAATTACTATGAAAGTATAATGTCTCCAAATATAACTGCAAACATGGTAATTATGGATACGGGATATTCTGCACGATATAATAAAAAATATGATAAGCAGGAAAGAGTTGGATCAATTTATAATGCACTTCCCCTCACGGGAAATGAAAAATTAAAATTTAGGATTGAATCATCTCTTGGCGAACTTGATTTTGTTAACAGACCTTTATTTGTAAATGGCAGCACAAGTCCGGATCAAAATTCTCAAAGAGAAGCAATTTTATTGAGTCTTTTTTCTGAGGGAGCAAAACTCAATTCAGAATCCACCGCAATGAAAAAATACCAGGGTAATATTGGTGATTCTGTCAAGTTGCTTATCAAACAATTTTTGACCGGAAAAAGTGAATCAATAAAAGTAAAGGAAGAAAATATACAGAATACTGCAAACCCATATAGTTTTGCCGGAAATAGTAAATCTGTTTTTGAAATATGTTGCAATCTGGCATCAAAATCTACTACCGAAAAAGATAGTGCCGGATTCTTTTTCTTTGAAACAAAAGATGGATTTCAATTTAAATCAATTGACAGTTTAATTTCCCAACCAATATCTGCGAGATATTTTAAATCAGAAGTATTATTAGGAAGTATGAATACTGATCAAAATGATTTTAAAATATTAGCATCTCATATGAGAAAAAATCAAAATATTTTGAATGCTTTAAATGCGGGAGTTTTCTTTTCCAGAAACATTTATTTTAATCCACAAACTTTTGAAGAGACCGAAATTGAATATAAATTTACTGATGGCAAATTAGTAAAATCGTTAGGTAAATCCGCAGAAGCACCTGATGTGAATGCATATACTAAAACAAATTATAATATTCTAGATATCGGCACACTTGAACCAACTATTAAAGGTGGTGATAATAATGATCCTAAAGATTATCAGGCACAGGCAGCAATGAGATATAATATATTATTCAGCCAGTTAGTTGACATTCAAGTTCCCTGCAATCCAAATTTAAGGGCAGGTGATACAATTGACTGCTACTTTGAAATTATTACGCAATCCAAAAAAGAACAGGGATATATGGACCCAGTTCAAAGTGGTAAATACTTAATAGTTGATTTATGCCATCATTATGAACCAACAAGGTCTATTACGTCATTAACACTGGCTCGTGACAGTTACGGTCTATATACGGAGAAAAATAAATCATGAAAAGCGCAACATTACCAGACGGATTTTTCTTAGGACAAGTCCCACCTAATTGGACTGAATATCTTCAAAATGGAACATGGAGTGATGCACATAATAATAGAGTAAAAGTTAGAATACCAGGAAAACATTCTAAAGGACCTGAAATTCTTGATAAGGATTTGCCATGGGCTATTGTATCTCAATCAACTTCTGCTGGAAATCGTAATGGAACATCAACCGGACTATCGGGCGGTGAATGGGTCATAGGATTTTATCTTGATGAAGATGAGCAACTTCCAGTCATCATGCAGGTATTAGGAAGAAATGAAGTATCGGGGGCAAAGATAAAAGCATCGGAAAATGGCACGACACAATTCAGAGATGTTTCGAGATTTTCTGGTCAAGTTGCACAAGGACATCAAATGGGTGGTGCGCCACCACCAAAAAAACCTGCTGTTCCGGATGAGGAAGACTTTGAAAAAGCAAAACAGGGTCTATCATCACCTCCGGCACCAGGAGAAGAATTGCCAGGGTTCGTGCCAACAGAAGAAGCAGCAGAAGCACAAGCAGCACGAGAAGCAGAAGCAATAGAAAACATTCCAGAACCAACTGGAGAGGTAATTAATTTGAGTGAGGGAAGATCTACTGACACCAGAACAGATGCACAGAGACAAGCAGATTCCGCAGCCCAAAGAGAAAGAATTATTAACAAAATAGGAGAAGAAGAATATTACAGACGTGTAAGAGCAAATGAAAACCGAGGATTTGCTACTAATCCAGATGGTTCTTTAGCAAGATAAACATTACTATTAAAGATGATAAATACGAGCATAAGGAGGTAAAATTATAGATGTCAATTTCCGCGCAGGATAAGGAACTTTTAAAAAGACTTGCTCTTGCAGAAGCAAGAAGTGAGGGTGTTGTGGGAATGGCACTCGTCATTAGAAGTGTCTTAAACAGAAGAGAGGCAATAAGAGCAGGTGCTAATTTTAATACTAGAAGCACTAATATTAGGGATATTATATACGCACCAAATCAATATCAACCAGTAGGAGACAGCAGAAATTCTATTGATCAAAGTTTTAGTACAACACAATTAAGTAACGCAGAAAAAGCATTTCAACTTGCAAAAAATCCGGCAGAACTTCAGAGGAGTGTTCAATCAGATGGTGTTAGTGCAACAAACGCAAGAGGTTTAGTATTATCCAACGGATTTGATTCTTTAGGTGGTCAAGGTAGACCTGATGCGATTACATATAGAGGACATACATTCACTGATAATATAAACAATTTTGGAGTTACGGGAGACAGCATTTATGCTGGATCAGTTCCTTCAACATCATCATCATCACCAACATCATCATCACCAACAGCAGATCAACAGGCAGTTATACCAAAAGAAAAAGTAAAAGTATCCAATCCCAAAGAGTTGAGTCAAGAAGCACTTAGGAGTGCAAATGCAATTAATGATCAAGTAGATGTTGTCAATAAATTAATAAAAGATAATGAAGGAACTGCTTATGATCAGTGGAGTGATGAACTAAAAGCAGAATATAATAATGAACTTAATAAATTAGCAGAATTAGATGAAAACTTAAAAGAACTTGCATCCGATAATGATGCTGCTAATTGTTTGGCAAGAGAAACTATAGGCAAATCATGGAGTCTTCCAGGAGCTCCTGACTGCACAACATTCAGAAAGACAAAGGCATACGGAGATGCAGTTGCATTATTGAGAGAGGAAGTTTCATTACCAGATCCATGCGGAACAAGTGATCTAGCTAAAATCAATACCACATTATTAAAATTTTTCAATACATTAAAACAAATTAGAAAATTTGGAGACACATATATCAATAGTGCCTTCAATTCCGTATATAGAATTACCAATTTAATCAGAAATACTGCATCTGTAATTGGTAGCATCATGAAAGGTTTGATGCAGAATCTTCGTAATTGGTTGTTAGACAAAATCAGAAAAGGAATTCAATTACTGATTGATAATCTATTTCCGACTCTTGCCAAACAATTTAAGAATACGATAATCGGACAAATCATTGATAATATTTTATGTAAGTTTAAAGATATAGTTGATAATCTTGGACAACTTGTTGCCGACTTCTTATTTGAACTTGTTGGTAAAATTGTAAATGTTCCCCTCTGTGCAGTGCAACAATTTACAAATGGATTAATTAACAACGTTGTTGCAATGGTAGATGAAGCATTGGGACCAGTTCTAGACAGTATCAATGACCTTTTAGGTGGTATTGGCAAAATTGCAGGATCAATATTTGAAGCAATTGATTTCATTCTCGGATTTGAAGCATATCTTTGCCAAAAACCAAATTGTCCAGAAATTAAGGCAACACCATTAGGACCATGGGCAAATGCTCCATCAAAACCTTTTGGAAATGAGTTTGATAATTTCTTAGATAATGCAGAAAGTGCAATTTTAGAGGGAGGATTGGAAGATTCTGTTAATGGATTATCAATTTTTGGTGGTACATTAGGAGATTTGGCAGATGCACCTAATGCACCATTCCCATGTGATACAAATCCATTTAAATGTGGTCCTCCTAGTGTTGAAATTTTTGGTGGCGGTGGTATTGGTGCCGTTGGAAAGGCAGTTATTAATGATCTTGGACAAATTTATGGTGTCAACATAGAAAATGGAGGTTCTGGATACACAAGACCTCCATTTGTAAGTATTATTGATCCGTGTGATAATGGTAATTATGCTTCCGGATATGCAGAGATTGATTATAATTCTCAATCATCCACATACGGTCAGATTACTGACATTATAATGGTCAATCATGGAAATGGATATCCAAATAGACCAACTGGTCGTGATGAATTTGGTAATCTGATAGATCCAACAGCACCTGGTGGTGGCGGAACTCCTGGTGGTGGTGGTGACACTCCCGGTGGTGATGGTGGTGATGGAACTCCTGGTGATCCCGGTGGTGGAGGCGTGATTATAGATCCGAATAGAGGAGTTAATGATTATATTGTTTGCTTAGAAGGATTTGATATTATTTCAACAGGACTTGGATATTCTCAATTAGATGAAATTATAATCACACCAGATCTTCCCAATTTAGAGGCATCTGTGAGAATGACAGAGGCAGGTCAAATTATAAGTATAACCATGATAGGAAAAGTTTGTGGTCTCACCGATATTCCAACTATTACAATAGATAGTCCAACAGGAGAAGGTGCTAAAATTAAACCAAAATTCTCCTTCATCAAAATTACTGACGATACTGAAGAAGAACTGCCACCACAAACAATTATTCCTATTGATAGAACAATTGCCAGCGATGAAAGTATTGCCGTTCTTGCCCAAAGAAATGTTGTTCGTGTAATTGATTGTGTTGGTAATACACCTCCCGTCATTGGATATGTTAATGGTCAACCATACTCTGGACCATTCCATGTTCACCCATCTAAAGGTGTAAAAATGGTTGGTGCCTTCCACATTTCAGGATATCATGAAACAATTTATGATACTGCTGAAGAAAGTTTAAATAAAAGAAGGAGATCTACTCAACCTTCAACTCCTACACCAGCAACTTCTCAAACTCCTGCATCGACACCGAGACCAAGACCCACACCAGCACCAAGATCTACTCCCACACCTACTCCAAGTCCTTCACCTACTCCAAGTCCTTCACCTTCACCACCACCCTCCGGAGGAGGTGGATATGGTGGTGGTGGATATTAAATATAAAACATTATGACATTTATCCCAGAAACTATAGTTACAGATAATCCTCATGGAATATTATCCTTCGGTCCCATAGCACCAAAGGAGAAGGATGATAATACTGCAATGCTTCTGTCCTTAGATGGAGGGCATACTATTTTATGCAACAAAAATGGAAATAAAGCAGAGATTAATCCAGGAAAATCTGAAGAAGTTTGCGGGACTAATCTAGTTCAGGGTGACCAACAAGAGGCATCAAAAGAAGCAATTGCAAAAATTATTACTGCGAAAAATGGTGACATCTGTATCATTGCCGAAAATGGAAATATAAAATTTAAGGCAAAAAACATATACGCAGAATGTATAGGTGATGGTAATGATGGGTCATTTTTATTAAAGGCAAATGATCACATAACAATGACTGCCGGAGAGCAAATAACCATAAGTGGTTCTAAAATATGCATGTTGTCATCTGATTCCATTACTTTGAATGCTCAGGGTTTTTTAAATTTATTCTGTGCTGATGTGGTAAAGTCATCTCCTCTTAATGTAGTTGCAAAATTATTAACTGGAGATATTATTGGTGGTTTTATAGATACTGTTAGAAAAACTTGTGGATAAGGAGTAGAAATGGCATTTGATTATTTGGAAGCAAACCATATAGATGTTTTTAATTCGTTTACCGGTGGTGGTCTTGCGTTTCCAAAAATGCTTACCGAACCCGGTGGAGGTGTTCTATCGGCATATAAGGGACACTTTGGACAGGGATCTAGTGCAATTCCTTATAGTGCATCATTAGTTACTGCACCTTCTGTTGGTCCTATTCCCACTCCATTATCATGGAACTTTTTGGGTCTTGGTGCTGAAGTAGGGGTGAGAAATATACTCGGTGTAGATGTAAAGGTTGGTTCTGATATATCACTAGGTGCAATCGCGGCAAGATATAGTGCATTCTTTAATAAAGTAACCGGAAAAGAAGTAACTGTAGCTCCGGCAGATACTTCTGTGGCACCGAAAGAAACACATATAGCTCTGGCAGGAGATTTATTAGGACACTGGGCATATAATGGACTCACTCTTAATACACTCCATACTCACTCCGATTCAAGATTAAAAAAGAAAATTGAATCCATTCCCAATTCTACATCCTTGACAAAGGTGCTACAATTAAACCCAGTATATTATGAATGGAGAAAGGATATTCTTCCCTCGTCATTTGTCAAAAATCATAAAGAGGGAAGACAGATTGGATTAATAGCACAAGAGATTGAAGACATCATTCCTGAAGTTGTAAGAGAAGAAAAAATTTATGACGAAAAATGGAAAAGTGTCAACTACGAGAAACTTACTGCCGTATTAATTGGAGCAGTCAAAGAGCAACAAGAACAAATTGAAGAATTGAAAACTAGAATTACTGAATTAGAATCATGAATGAAAATTTAACAAACAGGGCTCTTGAAGTCGTAAACAGGGACCAGGATCAATTAAAAGGTGTATATGAAAATCAATCAGAATATACTGCTCCCGAGAAAATAGAAAAAATAACTGTCACAGAAAACTCTGATGGAACTTGGAGTCAAAATAAAGAAATTGTTGATAGTGGATTAAAAGATGGTGGAGTGATTGGTGTAAGAGAGGCAGAAATTGAAGAGGAAGCAAAAGTATTGCAAGAATTTTGTGCAGATGTAGATAATAAAATTATTGGTATTTTAACTCAGATTGATGCTAAGAAAAGGGAAATAGTTACTCTATCACTCACAGCAGGAATTTCAACCGGAACAGTAGATAGTCCACTCAATTTTTGCAATTCGTCGGCAGGTATTGGTCTTACACTATTTGAAATAAATGAAGATACAGAAACTATCAAAATATACACCAAAATGGCAGGTCCTGATGTTGATTATGGAGCACAAAATCCATTTGAACCTGACACTACAATAGCATTGAATGAATCAACATCACAATATGCAGGATTTGGATACGAGAATGTTGCAGAACCTTTCATTTATAAAAATAGTGCCGGATCTGTGACCGGACTCAAAACGGATGGAAGTGGACCAGTTATTTCAACAAGTGGCAGACTTGATTTATCTGGAACCGGAATACCCATTAGTGGTTCGAAAACATGTGCTCAAATAAAAACTGAAATCGATTCCTTGTATACCGATATTAATGTACTTAGAAATGGAATAGGAGCACTTAGAGACGATCTTAATACTGTCAAGAATAAAAAATCTGAAAAAGAACTACAAAATTGGGGATGTAAAAATACTAAACTTGAGGTTGAAGCAAGAGCAACTTCCGAATCAGATACAATAGCTGCAATAACTGGACTATCAACAGCTATATAATGCCAGATATGGATGTATTCATATGGGAACTGAAAATGTTAGCAACATTTTAATTGATGTTTGCAAAAGAACTGTCATTGTGCTCGGTAATGAAGGCGACACAAGACTAGTAGAATGCGAGACCATAAACGAGTTTATGAACGTTCTAAAAATTATTGAAAAACATATTGATTCAGAAATGGTGTTGTATGCTAAACCTTTAGTGCGTAAAAGAAAAAAATCAATTAATAAAGGTAACTAAATAGAATATAGAAATATTTCAGCAGTAAAATAATCCCATGCCTCTGAATAAACTAGATAATTTTATCAAGAATACTGAAGGTCGAATCTTATATGTAAGTCCATCGGATTTGGATGCAACTGATAGTATTAATAACCAGGGCAATTCCCTTGCTCAACCATTCAAAACTCTTCAGAGAGCACTCTTAGAGTCGGCAAGATTTTCTTATGTGCAAGGAAATAGTAATGATTTGGTAGAGAAGACCACTATTCTTCTCATGCCCGGAATTCATGAAGTTGATAATAGACCTGGATTTGCAGTAAAAAATGATGGCGGAACTGCAAAAGTAATTTCTCCTGGTGGTGGAGAAACTGCGGCATCGGATACTTTAAATTTACAACTTGATTCTAATTTTGATATTAACCAAGAAGATAATATTCTTTATAAGTTCAATAGTGTCAATGGTGGTATTATTATCCCCAGAGGAACATCCGTTGTTGGTCTTGACTTAAGAAAGACCAAAGTTCGTCCAAAATATGTTCCCAATCCTACAGATTTAGCAGTTGCTGATTCGGCAATCTTTAGAATTACTGGCACATGTTATTTTTGGCAGTTCTCCTTCTTTGATGGAGATGATGCAGGTGTAGTATATACCGACCCCGTTGATTTCTCAGTAGATAATAGGTCTAAACCAACATTCTCACACCACAAACTTACTTGTTTTGAGTATGCCGATGGTGTTAATAATGTCAGTGGTTATGATCTCACTGACCTTGACATGTATTATGCAAAACTTGGTAATGCATATAATCAGGCATCGGGTAGAATTATTGACCAAAAATATCCTGCCAACCCACAAGGATTTGAGAAGCAAAGACCGGAATGGGAAATTGTTGGTGCTTTTGCATCTGACCCACTAGAGATTAGTGCCATTGTATCTGGTTCGGGTGGAACTCCTACGAGTGTAGTTACTGTAACCACGGCAACCGATCATGAATTGCAAGCAGGAACTCCAATAAAAATTAAAGGAGTTGTTCCCGACGATTATAATATTTCAACGAAAGTTCAGAGTGTTTCTACAGATAATCCAAAAGTATTCACATATTTACTTCCAGATTTTAGAAAGAATCTAGAGACACCTGGTAATACATCAAGTGCCACTGTAACGATTGAAACTGATACTGTAACTGGTGCATCACCATACATCTTTAATATCTCTCTGCGTTCTGTTTTTGGCATGAACGGAATGAAAGCCGATGGTTCTAAGGCATCCGGTTTCCGTTCAATGGTTGTGGCTCAATTCACTGGAGTCAGTCTTCAAAAAGATGATCGTGCCTTTGTAAAGTATAACAAGTCAAATAGAACATATGAAGGTATTGGTGTTGGTAAAGTAACTGGATCCGCATTATCTACGCAATCATCATCCACTAATGCCAGCACTGTTTATCATTTAGATTCAGGTGCCGTCTATAGAAAAGACTGGGAGACCGCACATATTTCAATGGTAAATGATGCAATCCTCCAGATTGTTTCTGTCTTTGCTATCGGATTTAACCAGCACTTCTTTGCCGATACTGGTGGTGATGCATCTATTACCAACTCAAACTCAAACTTTGGACAACTAGCTCTTATATCCGCAGGATTTAAGAAAGATGCATTTGCAAAAGACAATAAAGGATTCGTCACTAATATCATTGCTCCTAGAGCAATTACGAGTTTAGAAGAAAATATTGACTGGCAAACAATTGACGTTGGTGTCACAACTTCTGTTGCAAATAACAAAAGACTATATCTCTTTGGTTTCACAGAAGCAGACATCAAACCATCAATTCTCACTCAAGGTTTTAGAGTTGGTGCAAAAGTAGGAGATGTATTAAGTGTAGACTTCAGTGCCGTCACAGGTTATGGTATAAGTGAAGCAAACATTTTGATGAGTGATGAGGAAACAAGTAGTGTTAAAGAATATAGAGTAGTATCAGGTCCAACATCAAATGAGTTTACCATTGGTGCTCATAATTTATCAACTGGCGAGAAAATTATCATCAAGAGTGATGATGCCGACTTACCAGAAAACCTTACTCCAGAAAGAACTTACTATGTAATTGATAGTGGAGATAATAATAAAATTAAGGTTGCATCTTCATTTGCAGCATCTATTAACGGAACTCCAATTACCGTTTATGGTGGAACAAACCTTGTAATTTTGAGTAGAGTATCTGATAAAGATGCAGGAGATATTGGTCATCCAGTTCAGTATGACTCTACCGTAGGGGTTAAGCAGTGGTATATTAACACCAATGCAGGCAGTGACATTTACAATGCTCTGACTCAAGTTGGTGTTCAAACTAACAATGGTTTAGATACAAGAACGGAAGTTTCATTCTTAAAGAGAACATCAGATACTAGAAGTCTTGATGAAAAGATTTACAAACTTAGAGTTGTAATTCCAAAAGAAGTTTCTAATGGAAAGAATCCAGAAAGTGGATTCATTCTTCAAGAATCTAGCACAACTGGATTAAGAACTGATGCCGATGCATCTCTCTCGTCCATTACAATAGATGATTACGATTTCAACAAAAATTCAAGATTCATTGGTAGTTGCACATTCTCTGGCGGAACAGTAACTGTTAGATCTGAATTACCACATAACGTATCTGTTGGTGATGTAATCATTACCAAGAATATACAAGATACATCCAATACTGTTGGCACTGCTAATAGTGGATACAACGGAACATTTACCGTCGTATCAATTCCTAATGATATGGAGTTCACCTATGAAACAGGTGCATCTCTTGGACCTGCATTGACGAATGATTTAACCAATAGAACAACATCTCTACCAAGATATGAGGTAAATGATTTACAGAATAAACTTTTCGTTTATAGAAATGAAATCATTACTGACTATATTCAAGATGTTCAGGATGGAATCTATCATCTGTATGCACTAAATGCAAACCTTAGTGTTCCTACAGAATTTACAAATTATGAATATAATCAAAATGTTGTTGACCTCTACCCTCAGTTAGATAGAGATAATGTCAATGATAATCCACAATCTGCTAAGTCGTTTGCACTGAGAGAACCACTTGGAGAAGTCCAAACTAATGATCTCAAGAAAAGTATCACAAAAGAATCTACTGACTCGTTCAATAAGAAGTTCAGAAAGCATCTAGAAGTATCTGCCGAATCAGATTTGAGTGTTGTTGCAGGTATTGCCACACTAACATTCACTAGAAATCATGGTTTATCGGGAATTGTGACTCATGAAGGTGCGATTACTGGTGGTTCTGGTCATACAAATGGAACACACTATAACGTAAAACTCTTTAATGAGGTTGAACTATCTAGTTGGAATGGTGCCACTGCCATCGTCGGTGTATCTGGTGGTGCTGTTGTCAGCATGGATATTCAATCACCCGGTTCTGGTTATCAATCTGGTGCCACATTATTCTTTGACACCTTAGTAATTGGTGGATCTGCTGATGCAACAATCACCGTTGCTCAAAGAGGATTATCTGCTAGTGGTCTTTCTACAACTGATGGTGCCGTTGTTCAGGTTACTGGTATCGGAACAACTGCATTTGGTCTTTATAGAACTTCTGGTATTCCAGCCAAAGATAAAGTTTCTATTGCAAAAACAGCAGGAGACCCTGAAAGTATTCCTGGGCAATATGTTTATATTGTTGCTCCAACAGGAAAAGTTTCATCCAATTCATATAACTCTACCACAGGAGTTCAACAATTTAACTGCTCCACTCCTCACGGATTAGTTGCAGGAAGCAGGTTCAGAGTTCTTGATAGTGGCAATAATAATCTTGGAGATTATCTGGTTAAATCTAGAGTTGGTGTCAATACATTTACTGCCACCACCAATTCAAGTCTATCGGCACAGTATGTTCTCAAGCATGGCATGTCATCAAATGATGGCATATCCGATCCGACTGAAGAGAACATTGATGCTCGTGGCGTCTCTCTATTTGACACCGAGTCTCTAACACTCGGTGGATTCAATGGCGATACTAAGTTACAAGTATCTTCACCTTATTCTGGTATTGCAACCACTAAGAGATTCCCTCTCGGTTCATATCTTCAGGTTGATGAAGAGATTATGAGAGTTGTAACTGACACCATCACTGGTACTAGTAGCAATGAAATAACTGTGGCACGAGGAGCATTAGGCACAGGAATCTCTACTCATGATTCTGGTTCTTTACTGAATAAAGTAGATCCAATTGCAGTTGAATTCCGCAGACCATCTATCATTCGTGCATCCGGTCATACATTTGAATATCTTGGATATGGTCCAGGCAACTACTCAACGGGTCTTCCACAAGTTCAGGACAGAACACTCTCAGAGACCGAAGAATTCCTCTCTCAGGCGCAGGAAAGAAGGGGTGGTATTGTTGTTTATACGGGTATGAATAACAAGGGTGATTTTTACATTGGAAATAGAAGAACATCATCTTCAACAGGCGAAGAAAAAACTTATGACATCCCAGTTTCAACAGTTACTGGTGAAGATCCATCTAGTCTCAGTGTAGTTTTTGATGAAGTTATCGTCAAAAATAATCTTGTAGTTGAGGGTGGAGATTCGGGACAGATTCTTTCACAATTTGATGGTCCAGTTACTCTTAATGGAGAAGTCACCTTTAAAGATAATTTAACGGCAAAAGGTCCAGTCAAGATTGCAAACACAACACAATCAACAACTAAAACTACCGGAGCACTTATCGTTGATGGTGGTGCTGGTATTAGTAAAAACTTAAATGTTGGCGGAGACTTAAATGTTGATGGCAATACAAGTTTTGATAATAATATCACTGGTGCAGGTGCTACTTTCGGCAATATTCAGATTGCAATTACCGATGATAATACACTTGATACGAGCACGGGCGATTTAAAAATTGATGCTGCCACTAATAGGATTGCTGTTAATGCTGATTTGAGTGTTGATGGTGAGTTAAATGTAACCGGTATTTCCACATTCCGAGCCAATGTAAATCTACTTGATGATGATAGATTAAGACTTGGAACAAATCATGATTTGCAACTTTATCATGATGGGACTAACTCGTTAATCGAGGCGAATGGTGTTGGAGATTTATACATTGACTCTCAAAACAATAATGATCTTTACTTAAGAGGTGCGGATGATGTATTCATTCAACCTCAAGGCGGTGAAGACGGCATTAAAGTTATTGGCAATGGTGCAGTAGAACTTTACCACAATAATGCCAAGAAACTTGAAACTATTAGTGATGGTGTCAAAATTACTGGAGAACTTCAGGTCACCGATGATATTACTGCATTCTTCTCTTCTGATGAAAGATTGAAGGAGAACATCACACCAATTGAACAACCTCTTGCCAAGGTGCTCTCAATTAGTGGTAATACATTTACCTGGATTGAAGGTGGTGTTCATGAAGGTGAAGATACGGGTGTCATCGCACAAGAAATTGCTGCTCTTGGACTTCCTGGACTCACAGTTATGAGAGAAACTGGTTACATGGCAGTCAAATACGACAAACTCACTGCACTACTTATTGAAGCAGTTAAGGAACTATCATCTAAGGTTGAAATTCTAGAGCAAAAATTATCAGATAAATAACTAGATGGAGATCCTAAAGTATTCTAAAGTAGATGGCAAATTATAAGAAGTCCTTTAATTTTCGTAATGGTGTCCAAGTTGATAATGACAACTTCATAGTAGATGCAAATGGTCTGGTCGGAATCGGCACATCGATTCCGGGCGAGTTTCTTGATGTAAGAGGAACTGCAAAGGTCAGTGGTGTTGTATCGACAACGGACTTATTTGTCACTGAGGACGTATTCATATCGGGCGTATCGACATTAACTGTATTAGATGCAACTAGTCTTAATGCAACCGGTGTTGTAACGGCACAGCAATTTATTGGTGATGGTAGTTTACTATCCGGTGTTGTTGCTGTTGCAAGAACCGGATGGTCCATCACCGACGCAGGAATCTCCACAATAGCTAATGTTGGGGTAGGCACCACTAATCCCGTATCATTATTACAAATTGGTGATGATCCAACATCGGCAACTTATGGTGTTGGTATTGATTCAACAGGACAAGGTAACTTCACAGGTATTGTAACTGCTGGTTCATTCAGAGCAACTGGCATTATAACTGGTTCAAGCATACTTGCATCCGGATTCTCCACATTCTTCTCCAGTGCCGAGATAAAGAATGATTTAAATGTTGGTGGTGCCGTAACTGCTACAAGTTTTACCGGAAATTTAACTGGAGAAGTTAATGCCGCGAAGTTTGATACAAACTCTACAGGTATTGTAGTATCTGGTATTGCAACATTCACCGATGATGCACAAATTACTGCTGGTGGATTAAATGTTACTGGTGTCACTACTTCAACAAGTTTTGATGGTAATCTCACTGGAGATGTAACTGGTGATGTTACAGGTGATGTTACGGGTAATGTGACTGGTAATGTCACAGGATATTTGAGTGGTGTTGCACAGACAGCAGGATTTGCATCAACTTCATTCGGACTTGATGGTACACCTGCTATTACAGTAGGAAATATTGTTGGTTCATCCGCAACTGTAACCGCACTGGTTGTTGATAATAAACTCGGTATTGGTTCTGATACTCCTGCCTCTGATATTGAAATCAGAAAGACAACAAATACAGCAATAGATGTTATTACATCCAGTAATACTTCTAGAATTAGTGTCGGACAATCTGTTGGAACAGGTAATAGTAGTGGTGTTTTAAGTTTCAACTCAGGAACACTAAGTCTCTCCAACTATGATTTTGGTGGAGTTAATATCAATCTCCATTCTGGATCTGGTGCCGGAACAACAGAAAGTTTCAAGGTTAGATATGACGATAATACTAAATTTGAAACCACATATGATGGTAAAGTAGGTGTTAATCGTCATGGTATTACATTAACACGAGAACTGGAAGTCGGAGGAAATACATTTATAAGTGGTTACGGACAAGTTGCTGGTATTCTTACCGTAGGACAAGGTGCTAATCAACTTACTCTGGGTGATGGTAGTGCTCTACCAATTTCTAGTAGTGCTGTTATTAGTGTAACCAGTGGTATTTCGACCTTCAATGATCTTCTTGTTAGTCGCAATTTTCAAGTTGGAAATGGCATAGGAACATTCTTAGGAAATACTTTTGTTGGTGGGAAGTTAGGGATTGGCACAGATAGTGTTGATGGATTCCCACCCGCAGGTGCTTTTGAGTCTGCAATTTTTGGAGATTCTTATGCCTTTGGAAAAATTATTTCTGCAACACAACTTGGAATTGCCACCAGTACTGATGGTTCATTTATATCTGATCCAAGAATAATTCCATCTGCATTAGGACAAACTGTTCCTGATTTTGCAAATGGAAGTTTCCAAACGCAAAATAGTTTCGTCATGTTTGGCGGAAGTGGATTATTTGTTCCCACTGCTCCTATTGTTGCGGCAGGATATGGAGCAACTAATCAAGGACTAGTTCCAACTGATGCAGGAGATAAAAAATATTTAACTAGAATTGGAATCAATACTTACTTTGCAAGATCTGTTCTTGATGTTGGTATGGCAAGTACCACGATGAGCAGTTTTGTCATCATGCCTTCACTTAATAATGAAGAATTAGACATCGTTGCCAATCTTCACACCTCAAATGCTGGTGGTAATCAAAACGTAAATCCAGTTCAATCTGGATTTGGAACAGCAACTGCCAAGAAACTTCTTGGTGAATCTGGAATTCCTGGTGGTTCAGTCGTTTATAACAATGAATCCAGAAGACTTAATGTTAGCACAGGTGGCACAGTATTCTGTGGTGTTGCAACATTGACACAGAATCAATCTGGATATGATTCACTTGCAATCCCCACATTCAATAGCACCAAGAGAAACTTAATGAGTGGTTATGGCAACCTTCCTAAAGGTGCAATCATGTATAACACAACCACAAACAAACTTAACTTCTGGAATGGTTCTGCATGGGAGGCAGTAACAAGTTCAACATAATAACTTGACAGAATCATGAAAACCCTATAGACTACCTTTGTCCGGGTTGAAGAGGAAGCTTTAAGACACTATAGAAACCGGTTGTAAAACTGTCACACCACCTCCTAATCGGGGTGGTTTTCTGCTATAATATATTCATACCAAACAGGACAGCACTTGGTCACCCTTCGCCCACACCAGAAGAAAGCACTGAATGCAATGCTGGCATATGACAGGGGTCAGGTCATCATCCCTACGGGTGGTGGCAAGACCATGTGTATGATACATGATATTATTGAGAATCAAAAGTATATTGATAATGGTTCTACTATTGTTGTTGTAGCACCCCGCATTCTTCTAGCAGAACAACTCTGCAAAGAGTTTCTTGAGGTGATTAATACTACTCACACTCATGTAATGCAGGTTCATAGTGGTGATGTTGAGTATTTCAGCACCACCAAAGCAGATACAATTCACCTGTTCAACAACACTGCAAGAACTGCTGGTGAGAATGTCATCATCTTCACCACATATCACTCCCTACATCGTCTTGTAGAGGCAGACATTGAAGTGAATACAATTTACTTTGATGAGGCACATAACTCAGTTCAACGTAACTTCTTTCCTGCAACTGAGTTCTTCAGTAGCGATGCTGATCGTTGCTATTTCTTCACTGCGACTCCTAAGCACTCGTTGTCTGTATTCAAACCAGGAATGAATGATCCTGAGGTTTATGGTCAGGTCATCTGCAACATTCCTGCACCTCAACTTGTCAAAGAAGGTTATATCCTTCCTCCCAAAGTTGTGGTTCAGCAACTGCCTCAGGGAGATTTCAAGCAATCTGATGAGAAGAATCTGCTTGATACTATTGATGCAAACTCACTCAATAAGATTCTAATTGCAGCACGTTCTACCAAGCAGATTCTGCGTATGGTAAGTCAATCTGACTTTTGTCAGCAACTACATGAGCGTGGATACAACTGGATGTATATTACATCTAAGACCGGTGCAATCATCAATGGTAAGAAAGTTTCCCGTGAGGAATTCTTCAAGACTTTGAATACCTGGGGTCAGGATAGCACTCGTTTTGTTGTCATGCACCACTCTATCCTGTCCGAGGGCATCAATGTCAAGGGACTGGAGGCAGTTCTATTCATGCGAAACATGAACTACATTGGAATCAGTCAGTCTATCGGTCGTGTGATCCGTCTGGGTGGTGCTGAGAAGACCTTTGGACTGGTCTGCGTGCCAGTCTTTGATAAGGTGGGAATCAGCACTGCCAAGAGCGTACAGGCAGTGGTTGACACTGTATTTGAGCAGGGTGAACCTGCCATCTCGGTGGTCCGGAAGTAGAACTGTCACATCAGGAGTAGAATGCTGCTCCACTCTGCTATAATACAAAGGTAATCAAGGGAACCTCCCATGAAGTGCAAAGTTCAACTCTATGTTTCTGGCACCGTCTTTGATGAGATTGTCATCGCACGAAACTATGAAGAAGCAAGAAAAACTGCACTTGCACGTAATCCTACGGCAACAGTTGTAAGTGTTACTGCCGTCTTCTAATGAGTGAATCAAAAGACTACCGAAAGTTCTACACTTGTCCTAACAAAGACATTTTAGAAAACAAAGTTGGATATCCAAGTGGTTATGTAACCAAGGATGGTATGTGGGCAGCTGTTCCACTCGCAAAATCTAAAAAGTTTGTGATTATCAACAACGGATCGATCGTTCACACTTCAAAAAATTATCCATCTGCTGTTTCATACATAGAAAAAAATCTGAAGAAAAAACGATGAAGGATCAAAACAGCATTGAAGATTGCGAAAGCAAACAGGAAAAGTGGAATCGTGGACTTGATATCTTTATTGAATCCGTGATTAAACCTGATGCATCTCTCCGCGATTGTGCTCGTAATCAAAAATGTTATCATGAACTGATGGATGTTCGCAATGATGTTTTAGATTATCTCAAAACAAAAAGATGGTAATAATATAACTAATAAAGAACTATAGTTAAAGTTATGGATCCAGAAAAAATTACTTTAGAAACTACAAGTAGGCAATTTACCTATGAAAAGATGTCTCGTGATCTTGATGGTTTAACTCCTGATGAACTGAGAGATATATGTAAATGTTATATGAAACTTTACCTCAAACAACAAGAAGTTCTCAAGACTATATCAAGATAAGCACATCATCCTAGGCATAAATTTTTATTTCAGAAACTTGCAAATGTCAGCAATTCGTGATAAATATTAGGGAGAACTTCGGAGGAACAATGATCTGAAAATCTTTATATTATGTCTTTTGCTTATCTAATACATGGAGGTTCATCATGCACAATTTAATATCGTTTAATCAATTAGCAGGTTTTAAACTGGAGGAAAACAAGTCTGAAATTTCTGATAATTTGATCAACGAGTATTATGAATGTCTGGTAGAATGTGACAATAATCAGTCAGTCTGTAAAAGAATCTGTCGGGAGGTTCTAACTTAAGTTTGCACACAGTCAGTTAGAGGTAAAAAATGTTAGTTTATCTGCATCCGCCTTGATTATTCAGAGAATTTAATACGATTAACCCTCGCAAGGGGGTTTTTTAATGCAAAGTTGTTAAATACTTAAAACATCCAAATAAGACTTAAAGTGGATTTATCCGACAAAAAGGCAACCAAAAAAATTATCAAAAGATCCAAAAAACATCCCAACTGGTATTCCCAAGAAGAGGTTACGTATGCTAAAATGATTAGAAAGCAATTAAAGAAAAATGGAAGACAGTCTGAAAGTAAACCAGAATAACGATGGTACATTTACTATAGAATGGGATAAGAATGATCCTAAGTGGAATTTTTTAAATAACTTGACAAGTAAAGAAATTAGCACTATGATAGAGACCCTAGTCAAAGATAATCTAGATGAAACCATTTGATGAGCATGAAGATTACTCACTGAATATGTTATCCGATTGGGTGAAAGAATCATTAGAGTCTCCACACACTCCACAACAAGTATATGAAACAATTGTAAGAACTGTCAGAGAGAGAAGAGACTATCATGAAACATGCTATAAACATAGTAAGAAACTTTTAGAGCTCTTAAAAGGTGAATCAGCACTCACATCAAAGAAAGAAACTATTGCTTTTTCAGGAAAAGATGGATCTGAGGAGTCCATGAAACAATGGGAAAATTTTTGGTATGATGAGAATCATTTAAAATTCAATTCTTCTTTAAAACAAGAGATGGATAGAATTAGTAAAGAAGGTGGATACGAATGGACACCAGGAACTTAGCACAATATTTGTAAAGCAATTACAAAGAAAACCTTAAATTACTAACTAATTTTGTGCGGAAACGCTAAAATATCTCAGTAAAAGCAAGACACCTATGACTCTTCCCCAAAATGGCAAGAAATTGACAGAAATAGAGGAGAAAAGTATGGAAATTGCCTTAAAAGAGGCAGGAATCCGTTCAATTCATCCCGAAAGGATGGAAGCACTCGCAGATTCTATGGTTCAAAGACTCAAGAATAGTGCAAATGTAGCACTTTGAACCATTAATCAAAATAAATAAGTAAAACAAATTACAAAACTTCGCATGGACACAATCGAGCAGCATATTGAGGTAGATAAACAGATCCTTGACAACCCTCTAACTTCTCCTAATCAACGTCGTCACATTGAAGGTGAACTACATGAATTGGAAGATTATGTAGAACATCATCAGAAAGAAATTGAAGCAGGTGATCATCATGATCCAACTGCACTTGAACTATATTGTGATGCCAACCCATCAGAACCTGAATGTTTAGTTTATGAAGACTGATTGGGACACTTGAATAAGTGGCACAAGGGGGGTTTCATACCCCCCTTTTTCGTGTATATTAGATGAGTGGAGGGGAGACCTGACACAACACACCCAGAGGCAACACACATAAGAGCAGAGACAAACTTCTGCCGCCTCTCATCCACCTTCTCTTTCTAGCATGGCAACTCGCTCACGCATTGGCATTCAACTCTCAGATGATTCTATTCTTTCTGTTTATCATCACTGGGATGGTTATCCTACTTGGTTGGGTCGGATTCTCAAGACGCACTACAATACAAAGGAGAAAGTAGCAGAACTGATTGATGGTGGTGACATGTCATCTTGCTGGACTGATTCTATCTGGGGTGATAAACTTCCTGAGGGTGAGTATTCTCCTGAGTATTATTCTGCTCGTGGTGAGAGTTGCCCTCCCCGTCTTGACAACAACGTATGTGAGTATTTGAAAGAAGGTGAAGAGTATTCTTACATCTTCCGTAGTGGTGAGTGGGTATGCTATGACATGAATGAGTTCAATGATAAACTTCCTGAACTTACTGAAATTCCAGAAGGAGCACTTGCAGTATGACATCAATGCTTTTCACTTCTGGACAATCATCACACTCACATCTTGCTCAAAGTATATTTGAGTTCTTTACATCACTCTATGGTGTAAAGAGTGATGTTGAAGTATTTCATACAGATCTCACTGATGACAATGCATTTGGTTTTACTGAAATCAATGGTGATGAGCAATTCATTCAGATTCACAATGATTTGAATGAGAATGATTACATTACCACACTATTGCATGAACTTGTTCATGTTGTTCAGAATGAAAATGGTCAGTTTGATGACACTCAGAGAGAGGAGGAGGCATATGGGTTAGAGTCTATCCTGTTCAACAGATTTAAATCTTAAACTTTTCAGTTCATTAACTGGCACAGCACCCTTGACAGGGTGCTTTTTTAATACTATACTGATTAAGTACATTACACAAGGAGACCACTGATGGGAGTTTCACAACTTTCCGAAATCGTTGCTCTCGGTTTTGAAGAACTGATTAAAGAGGGAGACACACGGGAAATTGGTAAGTTTCTTGCATTTCCCACAGAACGCATTATCGCACCACAATGGTTGCGTAATGTTTGTGATATTGCAACCACTCCATCACCTGACGATTCTGAAGGACAACAAGAGAAGTATGATCGTATTACTCCCGGCGGAATTCGTATCCAGGTAAAATATCGTGGAGGTAATACTCTCCACATGGAGCAGACTCGTCGCACAACTGGTAAAAATGCAACCAACGGTGCAAAGAATGGTCAAGTAAGATATGCAATCGATTCTTTCGATGTAATCTTGTTTATCATTCCAAAGGGACATGAAGATATTTCTGAGTGGGAGTATCTTGCAATCCCTAGTTATGAACTGGAGGATAAGAAAATGCCTGGTTTCTGTGTTGGTCAAGTCCCCGCAGTTCTTCGTCGTAAATACGAAGGAAGAGCAAAAGAGGTCATCACCAATCTTGAAAATCAACGAGTATAAAATAGGTGACAACAGAGAACTTCTGAAGGAAGTTGAGTCAAATACTGTGGATCTAATTTATATTGATCCACCCTATTGCACTGGAAGAGATTTTTATCATTTTGATGATAGATTCAATTCCAGTGCAGATTATCGTGAATTGTTGTTGCGTCCAATGTTTGAAGAGTGTCATCGAATTTTGACTGATGTCGGCAACATTGTTATTCATGTAGAGGCAAAGATCTCTCATCATGTTCGCATTGTTCTTGATGACATCTTTGGAGAAAAAAAATTTAAGAACGAAATTGTATGGGTGTCTGGTGGTAATCACAAATCAAAGTATCAATTACAAAGAAACCACGACACAATTATTGTATATCAGAAAGGTAAGGAATCAATATACAATGCAGAACATAAACAATATGACACAGAAACTGTAAAGAAAGCAAAAATCTGTAAGGTTCGTAAGAAGAAATATAATACATCTGCACTCGTTAATCGTCAACCAAATGTTGTGTCTCGCCCCAATTTGAGATATGAATGGAATGGTAATGATCTCCAGTGGCATGTATCAAAGGAGAGAATGCAAATGCTTCACGATGATAATCGACTGGAGTATTCTCCCAATACGGGTATTCCTAGAGTAAAAAAATATCTTGATGAAATGGATGGTATTCCAGTAAAAGACGTGTGGAATGATATCAAACAAATTCAAGGTGTTGAGAAGTTGGATTATGCAACGCAGAAACCTGTGGCACTATTGAATAGAATTTTGAAAATGTTTAGCAATGAAGGTTCTATTGTCCTTGATGCTTGTGCCGGATCGGGCACGGTGGGGAGAAGTGCCATTCTGACAAATAGAAATTACATTTTATTTGATCTTAACACTGATGGTAAGATATTATTTGAAAAATCAATAGAAACTCTTGTGCCAGTTGAAGAAGTGTCACAGAACCCATTGGAAAGTGCTCTGTATGCCCTATAATAACTACATAAGCAACCCACCCCATGCAACTCACCAACTCCGTCTGTATCGTTGATTTCTTCCCTGAGGCATTCATTGCCGAGGCAGATCCTATCACAGGAACGAAGGTTGTTGTTAAGCGTTTCCAAAAACGTGTCACTTTCCGTGCTAATGGTCAAAAATCTTATAGCACTGTGACTATGCTCACTGCCAAGAATGAGTGGGCAGAGCGTATTGCCAACGGTGCAACAGTTACTAACTACAACACCGACAAAATGGATCGTTCCGAGTACACTCCAATGGGTTGCTGATTATGTTCACCAAAGAAGACCATGAGTTTATCGATTTTCTCTTCGGTAAACTCACTTCCCTCACTGATACTGAGATGATTGATTTGCAAGACGATGACTCTTGTGATGATCATCTTCGATTTGAACAACTAACTCTTCCCGAATCATGAACCCACAATTTTCTGGTGTATTTGTAACGGTTAAAAATCATGGCAGAGTCTATGCTGTTTGTACTGAGGGGGAACTATTTTACTCTCCAATGTATAAAAATGGTAGTGTAAATTTTGAGGAGTTTGAAATTGTAGATTTTTGGGATTCTGAAATTGATCCAGAAGAACTTGAAAAAATTCAATCGGTATTGATTGATATGATGCAGATTGCTGGTCTTTATTTCAAGTCCAGGGTGTCAGTTTAACTAGTGTCACATGGCATGTTGAAACTCCTTCAGGATGCCCTATAATACATTCATACAAGGGAAACCACCCATGACCACCTTTGACTTTGATACAGAATATTACTGGGGTACTCTCATGGTCAAACTGGTTCCCTTGTTTGCTATGGATGTTTATCGGGCATCCGATGATGAGTTGGTATGGGTTTTTGATGTGAATAATCCTGATAATGGGTATCACGTTCCTGCTCGCAATCTTTCTACCTATTCTTATTGATTATGGCAACTTCTGCATCCCGCGACACAACGACCGGCACTAATTATGAGACAGAGGTTGAAAATCTTCTGGAGCAATTTAGTGACCACAAGGTAGAGTCACAAGTTTGGATTGGTAAAAAGCGCAATGGTGGTAAACACAAACTTGATATTCTTCTAGATGAAACCGAACTTATTAGTCTTAAGTATCAACGTGTTCAGGGAACTGCCGAGGAAAAAATTCCTTTTGAGTTCATGAAATTGCAACATGCGATTGATGATTATGAATACAAGTCTGCAACGATTGTTGTTGCCGGACCTGACAAAGCATGGAAGTGGAAAGAATACTATCTTTCTGAAGAGTTCTGTGCTAAAATGAAGTCTATCTATCCTGATGTTCGTATCATCAATCACAATCAATTCGTTCAAGAGTATCTCTATTCATGACATCAAACACACTTCAAGTTCTAACAGCAAGTACAGGCAATCGTAAAGATACGTGGAATACTCCTGTAGAATTTGTGGGTGATGTTGTCAAATTCTTTGATGGGCAGATTGATACTGACCCATGTTGTAATGATGTAAACAATCCAAACGTTCCTGCTAAGGTTCTTTATACTGAAGAAACGGATGGTTTAAAACATCCATGGTTTGGTAAGGTTTTTATGAATCATCCATATTCTGCCAGTAAAACCTGGATTCCCCATGCTGCTGCCCAATACGAAAATGGAAATGCGAAAGAAATGGTTCTTCTCATTAAGTTGGACGTTTCTACCAAATGGTGGAGATCTATTGAGAAATATCCATGGATAGGAGTCAATAGACGGTTAAGATTCGGTGCTGCCAAAAGTGCAGCACCATTTCAGTCTGCTATCATATACCTTGGAACTGATCTTGACCGATTCAAGAACACTTTTGGTAAATATGGAACCCTTTATGTGCCAGTTTAACTAGTGTCACACGGCATGTTGAAACTCCTTCAGGATGCCCTATAATACATTCATACAAGGGAAACCACCCATGACTGCCACCTTCACCGACTACGTTGCTCAGAAAGACGCTCAGAACACCATTCAGTTGAATGTCACCAAGTATGCTCTCATGCTTTGTGATGCACTACAACAAAACTATCAACGTTCACATCCAAATGGTCGTAACTATTCTTACGCATTAGTTTCTGGTCGTAAGTATCACAAAGTGATGCAATGTGTAGATGGTCAGACTGAATCAGTTCATGCCTTCATTGATAAGAAGACTGGTGAAGTTTACAAACCTGCATCAGTCAAAGCACCTGCAAAAGGTGTGCGTTTCAATCTGCTAATCATCGAAGAACGTGAGTTTGTGTTGGAGAACTGTGATTGGGCAGGTGGTTATCTCTATCGTAACGCATACTATCAGGGTGCTTGATTATGAATTATACCAGAGAACAATTAATTGATGCCTTGGTCTATGAGTGGGACTATCTCTGCCATGATGATTATGACCCAGAAGATCTAACATCGGAAGAATATCGTAAGGAGATGGAAAAACTTACAATCGAAGAATTGATTGAAGAAACTAGCACTGACGAAGGTTACACTCTTGATGAATTTATGGAGAATAATGGATGAAAGTATCATGTGATCGATGGGTTGTCTCATGGAAACGTGAGAAGAAAAATGGTTACACTTCAACTCAGCAGGTTGTGGTCTATGGGATCGAAAATGTTGAGCACGTCATCAACACAATGGTTCCGACAGATGAATGGAATGTAACACCAGCATGACTGCCACACACAAACTAATCTTCATAGCATCTTTCATGTGGTTTATGAATTGGGGAACACGATTAACCTATTCTCTTCTGAGTGGATTATGATTGAAGTTCCTCCATTGACATGTGGTATAAATTAAAGTAAAATAGTAACACACTTAAGGTGAACCACATGGAAGAAAGACTTTACAAAATTCAAGAGTTGAGTACAGTCGGGTGGGAGGATATTGTTGAAGACGATCATTCTAATCGCAAATTGACCAAGGAACAATGTAATGCCAAACTGCAAGACTATCTCGGAATTGGAATCGCACCAGACAGACTCAGAGCAGTTATTGACAACGATTGAACTCCCGCGTGATTTCATACATCAATCTCCAAAAGGTTTCTCATATGAAGTTACAGAGCATAGAAAAAATATGCTTGCTATTTGGATTATCAACCATGGCATGTTCTCTTATACTGATACACCTCCCCGATCAATCTGGGGATTCTATGGTACAAAGAAGAGATGCTATCATGCGCCTATTAACTCCACCAAGCACGGAGATAAGGTAGATATTAGTTCTACGACTCCATACACCGCAATGCAACTCAACCTCAACCCTCTTGAATATGCACTATACTCCAAAAGTTGATGACTATGTTATTTGGGATAAAAATGATATAGTTCACAAAGGTTGGGTATATTTTGTAGATGAACTGTATATTACGATTGAGACTGGTGTCAAACCAAAACCAAATTGTGAATATACAAAGATTGAGAGGCACAAATATATTCATACACTTTTAGTTTGTCATCCACAGTATTGGAATGACTTGAAATATGTCTACACAAGGAAGAATAAGTATGGTAAAACCTTAGATGAGATGGATACATACAATCGGTTTGATAATGTTGAGGTAGATTAAATTTGTGAACCCATATAAAAAGGTATTATTTCCAATACACATCTTTCAGTCTCATATCAAGGAGAATGAGTTAATTAAGAGGGAATTGTCTCATGCGATTGAAAACTATCGTGATAAGGGAGATTCAAAAGTACCCGAAGGATGGTTGACTGATAATCTACTGACATCATATGATGCAGATAATTTTAACTTCAAACTCTTTACCGAGAGTCAGGTGACACAGAGATTGTATGAAAAATATATTCTTAAGTTCTTTGATAAACCCACAAAGGTGAATGTGCTTGATATGTGGTTTAATTATTATAGTGATGGTGAGTATCAGGAAGTGCATACACATGTGCAACCTGATATGTTTTCACTACGTCCACATTTCTCATGTATTCATTACTTGAAGTTTGACCCTGAGGTACATCAACCAGTAGTATTCAATGATCCAATTAGAGAACTGAGGCAGACCAATTCAATTGAACTGGACTCGAATAACTATGAGGAGAAGTATGAACCACAATTAAGAGAGGGTAGTATTATTATGTTCCCTCCATACTTAGAGCACTATGTACCAAAATCAGAACCAACACCGGACAATCCAAGAATCAGTGTGGCATTTAATATTATCCTGACAGAATACGGAGAGGACAAATTGTATGGACCTTAATTATATTGATCAGTTCTTTTCTGAGGAGGAGCATCAGGTTATTCATGAGTATTGTATGAGTGCAGAGTATTCATATGGTGAGAGAGATGATGCAAATCTACCTGTGACGGGTATGATTCATAATATACCAGAGACGGAGTTTGTATATAAACTGATCAAAAAGAAGTTAAAAGATTCATCAGAGCAAGTGCAGGGTAAGAAACTCTACCGAATGTATGTGAATTGTTTTGTACCATGTGAGCGTCCATATTTTCATACCGATGGTGATAATGGAGTAACATTCCTGTATTATCCAAATATGGGATGGGACAAAGATGATGGAGGAGAGACACAATTTCTAATGAATGATGAACTGTATGGTATCTTACCAATACCGAATCGTATGGTTGTGTTTAGTGCGAATCTATGGCATCGTGCCACAACATTTAGAAATGACCATCGATTTACTGTCGCAATTAAATATATGTGAATAAATAAATATGGGTAAAAAATGTTTCTGTAATGGCAATTAATAAAACACAAACCAAATACTTTACTTCCGGAGAGATTAAGTTCAGTGCCATTCGGGATACTTTTGGTGATTTGGCAGGAACAAATGTAAGTGCATCTGATTACCTAAGAAATGCCGGTGATGATGTTGACTGGTCTGATGATGCTAATATCACTCCTAGAGTACCAAATGCAACAGAGAATGCAGATGTTGCAACATCATCTAATTGGAGTACATCACAATTAAGAGATTCAATCTTAGAATATAATATCACACAAAGTGGAAATGATGAAGAATTAGAATTTGCCGATAGTAATTCATCACAATGGAATTCTAATTTATCAAAGAATGTGACTAAGAAGATGAGTGTCACAGGAACAATATATGCGAATGAGGTGAGTAAGTATGCACTGAAGTTTGATGATGGAAATTATAATAACCTAACAATTGATGTACCGAATGGTGGTGCAATCTATGGTGAGGGTGGTGCTGCCGGAGGAGGAAATGGTGGTAGTGCCTTGTACATTAAAAATACTGCCAGTTATGATAATGTATCAATCACATTAGGAAGTAATGGTAGAATATGGGCAGGTGGTGGCGGCGGAGCTGGTGGAAACAGTGGAAATAGTGGTTCTTCTATTTCATGTAGCACGAATACTCAGGTAAGTGGTAATTACGGTAGTGGCGGAAGAAATTATCCTGGAGATGGAGTAGGAATCAATGCCTGTCAGGCAAATACTAATTTTAGTGTGAATGGTATTGCTTCTGCCAATCCAAATAGTGTAAGAACACGTTGTCGTGGTGGTTCATTTAGAAGAGGACAGGGATGGAATTCGGTTGCAAGAAATGGTTATGCCTGTAGTCCGAATTGGTCATTTGTTTGTAATGCATCTCAAACTAATAACATTGCCGGTGGTAATGGGGGCAATGGAGGTAATGGAGGAGTCGGACAAGGGTTTAGTAATCAAGGTGGACCTGGTGCAGGTAATGCGGGTAATCCTGGTAATACTAACTCATGTGCGAACTCAGGTGCAACCAGTGTCGGAAATTCTGGAAATAGTGGTATTACGGGAGGAACATGGGGAGTTGCACCATCACCCGGAGGTAGTGCCGGATATGCAATTGTAAAGAAGAGAACAAGTGTTAATCAAGGGTCATCGGCTAATACTATCAAGGGCGGAATTCTTAATACATAAAGAAACAATTGTATGGTATAATAATATAATGGATGATGCGAAACTATCAACAATTGTATTTCATTTTCTGGATGAATTCTTTTTACAGGAATCAGATGGAAAGGTATGGAGTGCATCAAAGAACTGTCAAAAGGAGAGATGGTCAATTTGTGATGGATGTGAACACTTTGATGAACCCGAAGAAGGATGTAAGTATTGTGGATGTTATCTACCACATAAGATAAGGGATCCATTTGGTGATTGTCCATTAGATAAGTGGATATCAAATAGTGAACAGTGGTATGATGAACACTATGATTATTTAAAATCAAAGATTATTGAAAAGAACCCAGAACTGAAGGAGTATTTGAATGGAAACAATTGAACTCAAAGGTGAATACAATGATTTTATAGGAACGTATTCTAATGTATATGATTCCAAGTTTTGTGATAGTATTATTAAGTCTTTTGATTATTATCAGGATATTGATGCAGTCTTTTGTGAAGATAATCAATTTGAGAACAGTAATGCCGGACGATTTGATTGGGCATTAGATTTGGCAGAGATGAATCCTGCAATGAAGGATAATCATTCACAATTACTGAATGAGACATTACAATCATGTTTTAATGAATATGTAAATGTCTTTGGTCATCTAAAGACTGTACCAATGTATTCACTCTCACAGAAGATACAGAAAACTCCTGCCGGTGGTGGTTATCATGTCTGGCACGATGAAAACTCAGGATTAGAACATGCCAATCGATGCCTTGTATGGATGATCTATTTGAATGATGATTATCAGGGTGGAGAAACAGAGTTCCTATATTATAAGAAAAGGATACAACCTGAGAAGGGAAAGTTACTAATATGGCCCGCAGGTATGACACATTGCCATAGAGGAGGGTTAGTATTAGAAGGTACAAAGTATATTGCAACAGGTTGGTTTTATCTGGCAAATTACAATGGATAATAATAAGGAAGAGTTTCCTACAATTAAGGAACAAGGAAAGAATCTTGCCAAGTTTACATTCGAAGTGGTCAAGGATAGTGTGCTCAATATAGGAGTCACGGAGGGAGAAGTATTCGCAAATGATGAATTAAAAAAAGAACGATTGGATATATGTAAGACGTGTGAGTATTATAGTATGAGACATAATAGATGTAAACACTGTGGTTGTTGGTTAGAACATAAGGTTAAGTTCAAAGTAAGTGAGTGTCCTATCTACAAATGGTGAATGATAATGAATGCTTGGTGAATGAGATAGTTAAGGTATGGAAGTATACTCTGGGTAGTTTTAATGATGAAAAGACTGAGAGATATGATAATATTATTTGTATTCTAAGAACGGGTATATTACTGACTTATCTGTTGACGAATGTCTTTATTGTGGCAGGAGTGGTGAGACATTGGGACACTTCGCGTCCCTCACCCCTTCGGGATTGGAATCAGAGTAAAAGTGTATCCATTGATACAGAATACATTAAAAAATAGGTTTTAAATATGATTATAAATATAAAACTCTTTTTTAACAAGGTTGTGGAAAAGTGTATTATTTGTGTGGATAAACCCTGATATTAGTTGTTTATCTGTGGAAAACTATGAGTATAATATCTTCTAAACATCAGATCTTATGCAAGTTTAGCGAGCGTATCATGGAGAGCGCGGTTTGTCAACCCACGGGACGCGAATTTTTCTCGACGAGACATAAAATGTTACATAAAGACATCTTATAGTATAAATATATTGATTATAAATCTCGTCGAGATCTTACACTTGACATAGAACGAGATTACATGATATAATCATACACTAGATATCTCGAAGAGAACCATGAACGACTACGAGACATTCTACATGTGGGGCTACGAGACATCATGTCATGATACTCGCGACGAGATGTATATGCTCGACGAGATGCACATACATCATGATACACAATACACATATGATCTAGATGATGAGTATGCACGCGATAGCATGGACTATCAGGAACTTGCATACAAACATTACGCATGATATAATACGTAAACATCACACGAGATACACATGTACGCACAGAAACGCATTGTGAGTGTTACACTAGACATTGAGTGTTATGAAGATCTAGACCTGCAATCCTATGACTGGAATGAAGTTCTAGGTCT
>Ga0098051_1000003_pt1 | contig 87440 bp, 82 predicted proteins | sample 14BtaG_FD_77069 | JGI IMG/M metagenome (GOLD analysis project Ga0098051, IMG submission 77069) | Marine viral communities from the Subarctic Pacific Ocean - 14B_ETSP_OMZ_AT15311_CsCl metaG | ecosystem: Environmental > Aquatic > Marine > Oceanic | place: Pacific Ocean | collected 2015-01-18 | reverse complement strand
TGGATATGCCGCCGCAATAGTTGCTCTAGCAATGTTCTTGCCTAGCATTCTAACAGTTAAGTCAGTTGCTAATACCACAAGCGGGAATGTAAACGCCGCCCATGTTAATTTAATGCCTGCAATTTCTACCGGAATAGAAACTAAAGCATTTGAAATAGTAATCACTACAACGTGCAGAAGTGCAAGTTTAAGCATCATACTTTTATCAATGTTACTAAACATATTTTATTTTCCTTTTTTTACATTGGTGCCTGATGTACGACGAACAATGTCGTCATGATTAAATTCAGCCCAATAAAGTTCAAAAGCGACACCGTCTTCTAAACCTTCAAACTGGTGAATTTTTCCGGGCTTCACTTGTGTAAAGTCCCCTGCTTCAAGAATAGTTTCGTCTACTAATCCTTGATCATCTTGCCAAACTCGAACAATCATCTTGCCCGATTCAACAAAGAATCCGTTCCATTTATATTGATGTTCGTGTTCTGAACATTTGTATCCTGCTTTGTATTCAATACGGTGAAACTCTAGTACACCGTTTGCGTGGATCAATTCTGTTTGACCCCAAATCTTTCCTGCTTTCATTTTAGAATAACTCTCCATATTTGATTACTTCCGTTTGTCTTGTAATATCTTTGATGAAAAATGCACATAGCGGTTCTTTTTTTGTTTCCATAGGTACAGTAAGAAGTTGTCCATTACGCATCTTAGGGAAGTACCATTTAACATCGTTATAATAATTAATTACCTTTACTTCTCCAAACTCAGGTTTGAAGCTGGCTAGTGGATTAAACAAAAATGCTTCAAATCCTCTGTCGCCTATACTTGTTAAAGGTAATACTTCTAAATCGTTTCCACTTTCACTACAGCCTACAGCAATGTGCCAATCAATTGGCATTTGTATTTCTGTTTCGCCAACTTTTAAAACAACGCCAGGTGAGCTAAATGATTCTAAGAAAATTAAAGGAATATAAAAGAAATCAGGATTTTCTTTATCCGAATTATCTAATACACTAAATCTAATGTCTTCCTCAATTTGATCAGGTAATGTGTTTAAATCTAATGCTTCATTTTCTAATGTTAATATTTGCATATATTAGTTCCAGTCTATTTTTTCAATTGTAAAAGGATACTCTGCCTCTTTATAAAACTTCTTGCGTTGAGTCAGATGTCGCTTCGCAAACTTGCATGTTGATGTCAAGTCCCATATTTGTACGAAGTCTTTATCTTTTGCTTTACGAACGCCTCTACCGATAGATTGAATAACTCTTACAAAACTTTTACCTGGCTCAATAAGAACTAGGTTAAAGATACGAGGTATGTTAAGTCCTACTGCCGCAACTCCATATGTTGCAATAATAACTTTATTATCTTCGTCTTTAATTTCGTCATATGTTTCTTTTCTTTCTTTTACTTTAACACTTCCGCTTACAAAAGTGCTATCTGGTATTAGCTCTGCTAACATTTCGCCTGCACTAATCCTATCAACAAGGATTAGAGTATTGCCTGATTGTGATACCTTATTTAAAAACTTAGCAATATATTCAATACGTGCTTTGTTTGTAACAAGGTATTTTAATTCTGATTGATAATCGCTGTGTGCTACAGTATCAAGTAACTGACACACATTAACATGACAGTTTGATAGTACACCTTTGTCTTGAAGTTCTTTTGCTGTAATGTTGCCTATTACAGGTCCTAAACTTGCATGTATACTTTCAAACTCAAACTTCTCTTTAGGTACAGTACCAGTAAGTCCCCAACGAATTGGAGCATTACGTAAGTTACGTGTTAACAAGTTTTTAAGTACTTCTGCTTTTGCTTGGTGTACTTCGTCAATAATAATTGTGCTCACACCTTCAAGAAACTCTGCTAGTGATAATACTGCTGAGCCGTCCTTGTGCTTCTTGTCGAGTATATTCAAACTCTGCCAAGTGCAAATAGTATGAGTCTTACCTAATTGTTTCCTATCACCAAAGTACACACCCACATCAAGATTACAATTAATGTAGTCCTCTTCCGTTTGCTCGACGAGACTTTTATTGGGGACAATAACAAGGCTACGCCCGTATTTTTCTGTCATGTGACTTAGTGTTGCTGTGGTGATAGTCTTGCCTGCACCAGTAGCGATCTGTTGCAAGCTCTGCGGATTGTCAAGGAAGTTATTAATAGCTTCAACTTGATAATCACGCAGGATAATTTCTTCGCCTTCTGCTGGATGACCTTCTGGCCAACGCACGCCTTGGTCTGCCCAATAGCGTTCATTACAATGTGTAAATTTTAAATCAATAGGGTGTCTTCTATCCTCAATATCAACTATTTGTACATTATTTCTATCAAGAACTTCTTGTACTATATTAAGATGATTAACATAACCAGTACCGCCAATACCAAAGAAAGCAACTTTGCCATCCCAACGTCCTAGTTTATATTGTGGCATATAACGTGCATATGGTACTTCAAACTTCAATGCACTTGCAAGTTTTCTTCGTACGTCTACCTCTAGTCCTTCTAGTTTGATATTTACTTCGTCTTCAATGACTAGTTTACATGTTCGCACGTAAGTATCTCCTCTCGCCTCTATCCCAAAGTCCGCCAATTGCAATCTCATCATATGTAATACGCAAATCAAATCCGTCTACATAATTAGTTACATTGTTAAATGTTAACTTAGAACTATCAAAAGATAGAACACAGCTCGCTTTCCAATCTGCTTGTAATAACGGCTTTGGTAATTTAATACTACTAATATACACTACTTTGGTATCTTTGTCAACCATATTATTAAGTTTTTGTTCTTTAATGTAATCATTAATTGGATCATTGCCCGGTTTTCTAAACATTACACTCATTTGTTCAGTAGGAATAATATGTTTAAGTATATTATGTACTGCAAATAATGTATCATGTGCATTGTGTGGATTTAATGAAACTAGCATTGGAAGTCTATTAATTTCAGGTATTGCTGATAATAAGTCGTTTAAGTTTACACTTTTATTATTAAGTAGTACAACTGCATTATCTCTTTTAATAATAGTTTGAGCTACAGTACTATGTTGCTTTATACTCTCATTAACTAAATGTTCATTAAATTCTTGTAGTCCGTACAAGTATCTTCTATCATAATATAACGATAATGTATCTTTATCACACTCGCCTAATTGATTTTTTAAATCTTCTTTTGCTATGTCAGGAATATTTGAAACAGTATAATCATACACACCTGGTATATAATCATCTCTATTCTTTTCGTATTCTACTAATTGATTATAGATATTAATTATATCATCCTGTACAGTAAATTTAGTGTTAAACCTATTTGCTATTTCAACTACTTCAAATATATTTTTAGGAGTTAATGGAAAGCAATGTGTATTATCTTTATAGTAATGACTTTTTTGATTATGAGTATCTAATTTACGCAGGTCTTCTATCCTATCAATAACTTTTTTATTAAATGGGAATCTAATACCAATTACTTCATTATCTTGATATTCAAGTATCTTGATCCAATGCGATCTATCTATTTCTCTTAATGGATATTTTAGTACGTCAAAAACACTTTCGTCAATATCGTTTTCTTGCCAACACCTAGTATAGTTTAATAACTTGCCTTTAAGCAATGCATATTGCCTATCAGTCAACGGAATCTTCTTAGACAACTGCTTATTAATACTAACTAATATGCCTTTGTCTACGATTGACGCTTGACCTTCTTTAAGCAAAAAGGATAGACAGTCCTCACATGTAGATGGTTTTTCTAACTTCATGTGTATATTATAACTTAAATTAACTTAGAAGTCAAGTGTTTTAGTGGAATTCCTTGAGATATTTCTCCAATAGTATATTCGGTGTGTGCATAATCATTAAGCCATTGTGTTCTATCACCGTATAAAGGATTCTCAATATTACGTAAATTTTGTTCTGCTACATCAAATGCAAGACTACTTGGACCAGTAAATGCAGGTACACCGTTAATAATACTATGTATACCTGGGTTACTTGACCAACTAACTGTAGCCCATATGTTGTCAAATTGCATGTCAAAGTCATCGTATGACCCTTTGATTTGTAGGGGTTCTTGTCTTTTTACATTTTTAAAATCATGTTCAATAGCAGGTACAGGGCAACGTGGATGTGGTCTAAATATTATAGGACGTTCAGTTTGAGCTCGAATAAATGTTATTGTATCGTGTACCCAAGTAGCCATTGCTGGCATATCTTTCCACTGTAAACTCTTATCATGTTGTCCTGCTATAAGAATATATTCGCCGTTATACTTCCAAGGTTTTAGTTTTAATCCCAAAAGGCTTGAGCGAGTATTATCATTGCCACTAGGTAGATAATCCCCATCACGATTAATTCCATTAAGTCCTACCTTCCATGTAGTGCCACGTTTGATGCCACCTACTTCTAATACTATTGTGGGTTTTTCATTTTCCCAGATTGGTTTGTTTCCAGCCATTCTTCCATGAAACAACACACTCCAAATAACATCAACATCGGCACTATGATCATTATACACAACAACATGCCCGTTACTACTAAGGCTGTTTGCAAGAGCGTCAAAAACAGGCTTGCTATTGAGTGCACCATACTGTGTCCATAAACTAAATTTCATTCCAATACGCTTCGTTGCGATTGCCCATTAGGTCTTTACGCTTCGAATGTCCATCGTCCTTGCGGGCGCCTTTCATATGATCAATCCATTTTCCCAAGTCACTGTTAATAAGTGGATGTCCTCCTCCACCAGTCTTAGCAGTCTGTACATAAATGTTTTCACTGTAATCATGTACACTAGCATCAATGTTTCTCATTAAGTTTAGTATGTGTCCAAACACATAACTGTCGTGCCATTCTTCTAATTCAAAGATACCATTGTCTGCATCTTCGTAAAATCTTTCAAACTCTTTTAAAAACTGTATGCACATTGGATGATTCATATTCATTCCGTAGAAGCCACACTCTGGCCACGTTTGTGATCCTTTACCTCGGCCAACATATGTAATCCATTTGTCATCTGGTAGTTGTTCTGCAAACTGTTCATAACTCCAATTACTGTGTACAAATGTATCAGCGTCCATCCATACTACCCAATCGTTATTATTTTCGCATGCATCAAACACTGCATATACCTTGTTAGCAAAACGTATTGCGTCCCATTTAAATTTCTTATGCCAATCTCTAGGACGTCTTGCTTTAATATCATCTGGTGGAATGCCATTTGCTTTGTCTACGTTGCCCCAACGTGCTTTGAATGCATTTAGTTTTGGTAAAGATTGCTTTGCATCTAAAATTAAAATATTTTCTTCATTAGGGTTATTTGGTTTACAATCTTCTGCATATACAATTAATTTAATTCTAGGATCAACTCTTTCAGCAAAACTATCAATCATACGCTGTCCGTATTTTTCTAATCCTGGTTGATGGAATGTTGTTAGTACTGTTATCTGTTTCATCTGTTTGCCCAACTTCTCATATGTCTCCAACACTCTCCTGAGCGTAGTTCATCTAATCGCCAATGCATCATTGCTAGTCTTCTTAACCATGCTTCTCTATCAAAGTCATAACTTGGATTTTCAATATCTTTTATATTTCTATTTGCAACTTCTGCTGACTGACTTCTAGCTGGATCAAGTACAAAAATAGGAACACCTTCAATTGCCGCTACAACTGCTGGACTACTGTTATAACTAATCACAGCATATGCATCGTGTAAATCTTTTAGTAGTGTGCTGGTAGGACTTGATATGTCTACTTTGTGTCCAATAGCTCGTAGTTGCTGTACATGCTTTACAACTTTTTTATCTCCAGGATGAAATCTTACTACTACTTTTCTATCTGTATATCTTTTAATTTCTTGAAGTAATACATGCAACCAATTAATAACTGACAGTCCGTCCATACTCCAGCCTTGATCTCTTTGGCAAGTAATTAAAATATAGTCGCCAGTCTTTTTGTAAGGTTTTAATACAAGTCCTAAATCATCTCTTAAGTTTGCCCAACGTTGTGGTAAAATTTGACTATCACAGTATTCACCTGTGTTAGGAAAGATACCATCAAAACTATAACGTAAATATGTTTTTGTGTTACCTCTATCGTATGCTAAAAATAAATTACTGTCAGCAATAATAGTTCTTTTACTAATACTTGCCTGCCCATCTAATACATTACGTCTTAAATTTAAATGCGGTACATGCTTACTTCCTGGATGTACAAATCCTTGTAATACAGCAACATCAGAAGGTTCATACGTATAAGAATTAATAATTTGACCTTTGTCGCCTGATGCTTGTACACCTTGAACAAAGTATTCTAATAGTTTAGGCTTTTCAGGATTTTTATTTCCTGGAGGGATTGCATTCATATATGCATTAACTTTTAGTGGACTAGTCATATAATTCCATCTCCTCAATCATCTTTAGTGCAACACCTCGATTCATCTCATCTAATGTATATTGACAATAAGCAAGGTAGTGCATTACGTTTAAGAATTTATCTTCATCTGGATACTTTGGCGATTCTATATGTGACAAGCTACGATTAGCAACACTATCAACACAACTAGGTGCTGTTGTAAATGCAGGAATACCATAGTGCATTGCTTCTAGTGCGGCCATACTTTGGTACGTTACTACAGCATGAACTTTATCTCTAGCACATTGAGCGGCAACACTATTGTCTTTGATTCTATCTGGTCGTAATCCTTTTTCTCTAACAATAATTGGACGATCAGTATATCTACGAATTTCATTTTTTGTTTCTTCAAGCCATGTATTTTTATCAATATTATAAAACTGGCAAGGTTTTTCGCTTGGTGTAACTAATAAGATAGGACCACCTTGTAGTGGCTTGCGGCCATAATAATTCATGTATGGAGCATACTGACATATGTCAAGATATCTATCACTAGGCGTATTTGGTTTTATTTTTGTATGTTGAATATTATTTTTTACAATTCTATAATATTTCTTTTTCTTCATTAAGTTGCCCATGTATCCGTTATCAATGTAAAAAAACGGTCTACCAGTTTCCCAACATTTATAAATTTCTTTACGCTTTGTCATACTACGAAATGCTACAGGAATATGGGTAGGCCAAGGACTCTCATTAACTTTACTTGATATTTCTTTTCTATCAATTACTAAGGCATTAGTACCATGTTGCCAATGCTTCATAATCTCATCGTCACCATTTAGCATTAACATTTTAGGTAGAATAGTATCGTCTTGTTTCTTTACATATCTGTCCATAAATTATATCTCGTCTTCCATCATATTAAATAATTCAGTTTTCCATTCAGCATGAAATTCACAGTCTCTATAGTTTTCAAACCAAGGTCCGCCTTCGGTATAGTGTATTAGTTTTGGTTTTTCAATATCATCGTATACACCTACTAAGTAGTTCCATGTATGATCTAGTTCGCCAATTTCTTCATCTTTTAACCAACTAAAGCGATGCATATATGCTCCGTTCAGTTCGGGTTCGTTTACAAAGTCTTGATCAACAACTTTGTTACTAGGGTGTCCACAGTTCCATAAAACAACACTTGACCAATTTTTACGTGGATAGATTGTTTGTTTTTGTCCATCCATTTTAAATTCTTCTTTAACTTTATAATCGTGTTGCACACACATAACAGCATACTTGTCATCTGCTTGATCAAATAGTTCTTTAATGTCTGTTGTAAGGATCATGTCGCAATCCATAAACACTGCCCAACCTGTAAAGTTAGTAAGCTCAGGAATAAGAAAACGTGTAAAAGTAAATTCAGTTGATGCTAGTTTATCAACTGGTCTTTTATACCAACCTGCTTCTCTTAGTTCTTGCTGTTTAAGTGGAATTACTTCAATGTCTTTATTTCTTGCAAGAATACTATGCTTGCATACTTGATAAGCCATATCTTCTCTAGTGTCATATCCTACGAATACTTTCATGGGTCATACCTTTCTATATCGTCTTCTATCAATTTGTCTGTTTTACCTTTCCACACTTCTACAATGTGTGCAGGCTCATCGCTGTCGTTACACCCTTGATGCCAAACACCTTTTGGAATATCTAAGGGATTAGAAGGATGTAGTTTGTTTATAGCACAGCCATCAAATGGATCACCTGAAGTAAAATTCATTTTGACATGTGCGTTACCACTTACTATGTTCCATGTTTCGCTACGATGTTCGTGTCGTTGCATACTAAGTTTACTATGCGGAGCAATAACAAGTTCTTTAACTTGAAATCCTTCTCCTTGATATAGTTCTCTATAGTGTCCCCATTCACGTTCTATTTTAGGTGCTTTCCATTCTTTAAGTATCCAACTGCTTGAATTCTTTTTATCTTCGCCACCTACACCAAATACAAAATCGCAATAATGTAAATCACCATATGTAGTCATCTCTGGTATATTGGAATCTGTTCTATCTCCGCCATTAGCGAAAATAATTTTTATATTACCGTGTGTTGCTAGTGTTTTATAAATTGCACCACATGCTGTATCATCTGAATCATCAAAGCTGATTACTTGATCAACTATAGATAATCCTTTGATAATTTCAGCACGTTCTTCAAAAGGCATAAATGGTCTACCTTTTTTACGTGTAAGCCATTCGTCACTGTTAAGTCCAACAACTAGTTTGTTACCTAGCTCTTTTGCGGCTTTAAAATAAGCTAAGTGTCCTGAGTGTAGTGGGTCAAATCCACCTGTAACTAATACTACGTCCATACTGATATTTATGTACGTAGTTATTTACTTGTTGTTGATTTGATACCTTGTACTTTTGTAAAATATGGTTTATAGGATCGTAACCACGTACATAGTTGTTTACACATAATAGCATCATTAGGCCACCAGCCAATTGTATCTTGCAAACTACAAACTTTTTCTGCGGCATCTGGCTTAATAATATAAGCACTATGTCCTGGTAATCCTTGCGGAATAGTTTGGTCCGCCACCCAAGGAACTTCTTGTTCTCCTGAGTTATCTAACTTGTCGTATAGTTTCCAATTAAACGTAGCATGGTCTGGATTGTTAATACTAATAGCACCACCTTCAAACTCAAATGGCTTAAACTGTCTATAGAAAATAGCATCATGTTCAAGTATCATAATAGTTTCATTAAGCTCAACACTCTTTTGCCATAGTTTATAATGACTGCCTGCCGCCGCAATACGTTTAGTCATATCGTATGTCTTGTATGCTTTAAGCGTCATGCCTGTTTTTGGACAAACTTTTTTCTTACTGTAAGGCCATTTCCAATCTACTTGCCACATTGTTTCAGGAACAATAGCATCAAACTTTTCAATATCTAATTCTGAGTTTGTATCTGTAACAGATTGAATACATCTATCAGCATGTAACTGACTGTCTTCATGACCCGGGATAGATATTACAAATGCTTTCATTTTACAACTTTTAAGATATAACTATCTTGCTTCTTCTTAGAGCGCCAGTCATGATGTGTAACTGTATACTTGCCTACTGATTCAAGTAGTTTGTTCCATTTTTCAGATGTAAAATCATTTGGATGACTTTTAATCCAAGGATGACTCATTTTAACTTTGTCTAAGTTCCATACATCTTCAACATAATAAGTGTCTGTAAACTCTATAAGATTATCAAAAGTTTTTTGTTGTCCTTCTGGAGTATGCAACCCATCGTCAATAATAAAATCAAACTTCTGTCCTAATGCTTTAAAGTGTTCGTTACATTCAGGAGCAGTACTGTCTAGTTTAGCATAACTTACTCTTGGATGTTTAAGCATAGGTAAATCTTCAGGTGCAACTCTACCAAATGTGTCAATAGTGTAAATTGTAGCGTTAGGAAAATATTCTAACCATACATTGATGCTTTCGCCTCTAAATGTTCCTACTTCTAAAATATTAACAGCATCATTGCGCCTTGGTTCAAAGTCTGCTTCATACAAGTCGCTGTAACTGTGCCATATTTTTTCGCACCCATACTTGTCAAATAATTGTTCCATAATACTCATAGTTGTACCTCAAATTGATCGTCGTGGAAGTTGTTTAGTGTGTATCCTGTGTTCTTAATGAATTGATCTACAGCATTTTTTACACCTAATTTCTTAGGTCCGTAGTCGTCACCAAATAGTTTTCCACCAGGCTTAATCATACCAACTGCTCTAGTTAAGTCATGTAAGCAACCTTCGTATGCATGACTAGCATCTACATAAATCCAATCTAACTTTTCATCAAATGTGTCAAACCATTTTGCTGTTGACATGCGATGAATTGTTACAGGACTGTCTGCAAAACGTGATGCAACACTTTCATAAATTTTATTATAATAACGCTCGAAGCCTTCTGTAGTTGCTTCTCCTGTAAGTTTTGAATAACGTTCTAAGTATGCTGTGTATCCACCAAACTCATTAGATCCGTTAAAAACTTCAGGTGCCCATGCATCAACTAAGTGCATATGTTTAGCACGTTTTAAAAACTTAGCAGAACTATCGCCTTTCCAAACACCAAGTTCAGCACCAACACTTCCTTCTGGTATACGCTTCCATGTTGCGTCTGTACCTGGATTCTTTCCAAACATCATAATTATGCTCTCCTATACATCTACTTATTTTATCTTTTGTACAAACCCATGCATACTGGTATGTATATCATTAGTCCATTCACTCATTACTTGATACCAACCCCATTCGTTAGGATATAGTTTATGTTCTTTAACTAACTTACGTACTAATGCACGATCAAAATGTTTACGATGATGTATTAAAAAATCACAAGGTAAAAATCCGTGCCAGTCGTCGTGTGGGTTAGTCTTATCTACTTGTTCTATTAGACCTGAACCAAATTTTGGTCCTCTATTTGGTCTTGTCATAAAACCTACAGGTCCTTTTTCATGTGCCATGCGTAACCAATTGTGTAAGTCGACTTGTCTATCTATTTGTGTGTTCCAGTCAACTCTAATAATTAAATCATGATGTTGAGGAATCTTAGTAACATGATCAGCATGTGCAATAATTGGAGCAATACCAAAATACAAATCGTCAAATAATTCTTTTGATTTTACATACTGTGCGTACTTGGCATGCTTAGACTGTGGTGCTACTTCCATAGGATGATAATGCCATGTAGGATAATGCATTGTAGATAAGCGTTCATGCATATCTTGCGGAATAAGATTTGTTTTATTAGTCCATGTATGATAATAAAAATTACAGCCTGGCAATTTTTGTCGTAGTTGTTCTACAATATTACTACCTTTGTCATTAACTCCGCTAATACAAATTGCTATATTCATTTGAAAAACCAATTTTGTATATTAACTGCCATAAGTTTATGGCTGTCAGGACCTGGATGTGGATGTGGTTTATCTAATGCTTCGTCTATACAAAAATGTGTTTTGTAATTAAAATATTTAAAATTAAGATTCTTCAAAAAGAATTTATTAAAGTAGTTAGAGTCTGTTGCATTGTCTGTTGCATGTTGTACAGCTTGTACATGAAAACTTTTAATGCCTTTGTTTTTAAGGAATGCATGTACAAAATTCATTCTAATCATTTGGTTTAATGTTGCATTCCAATCTTCATGAAAAATTTCGTAGTATGTTGTTACTGTTCTCTTAAACTCATTTTCGTTTTTATCAAACCAAAAAGTTCCTGGCATGTGATCATCTAAAAATCCAGGCAACATATGTAATTTTTGTTCGCCATCGTCATTGTAAATAGTTTCTCTATCATTATTTGACCACATAATAACTACTACTGTATCTTTTGTATACTTAGAGTAATCAACTATTGCTTTAGTAATCATTAAGTTACTTGATCCAGGCTTTGATACATTATCAACTTCCATTCCTTGAAGTTTACCTAATACGCTAGGCCATGCTTGTTTACTAGCTATAGGTCCATTTGAACCATCTGCCGCAATACAATCTGATAATCCATGACCGTATGTAAAGCTACATCCAAATGTAACTAATTTATAGTCTTTCCAGCCCATATGTTTTTCCTTGCTCCTGTATCAAAATCAAAATCCCAATGATCGATATCTTTCTTATACCATTTTGCTACACGTTGCATTGTGTTGCTATTGTATAATGTTCTGTAATCTTCTTTAATACTTGTTACGTTTCTTGACCTTGGCATTTCTGTCATACCAAAATATGCCATTGTGTCTTGTTTTAAATTTTCAACACGTAGTATGTCACAACGTACATTGCCTTGATTATCTACTACATGATCAAGTTGAGGATGCCAGCCTCTAACAGCTCTGTACCATGTATATTTTTTATCAATCCATTTATTACGTTCACCTAAAAAATGTTCTAACGAGCGTGTGTCAGCATATGACGGATCGATATTTCCACGTTGTACTGCTTCTTTTGCAAACAAATATCTACTAACAACTTTGCTCCAAGGGTTACGTACAACAGCAAATGCTTGATGTTGATCTGTAATATGACTGCTAACATCTCTCCAACGTGCATGCTCTACACCTTTAACATCACGTTCATTATAACTTTCCATAGTGTGTTTAAAGTCTTTAAAATTTGCAATCCATTTGCGATGCACAGGAACAATATGTTCTAAGAATGACTCACTGCCTCGTATAGTCATGCCTGCATTTTTTGGAATATGTATAAACAGTTTCTTCATTAGTACTTTGTATAATCCTTTTCTTCAACAATACCTGACTTTGTAATTATGTTAATCATCTTTTTAATTTTTGCACGATCATCATTTTTAATGTAAACATCTCTAGCAAGTTTTACAAATTCTGAACCAAAACTTTTATCAGCTTCACACTGCCGTTTTCCGTTTTCAATATCCCATAATTGTTCGTTAATTTCTTGTAGGTGTTGTACTAATACATTAACTTCTGGGTCACTAGTAAATGTTTTATCTTCTAAATATTCTAGTTCTTTACTAACATTGGCAAGTTGGTCTTCATCCGTAAGTTTCTTTTGTTTAATTTTAAGTATAGTAATCTTGTCAAATAGTTCACCAACAGATACTTCAATTGATACCATCATTTATTTTTATCCCGTTATCTTTAGCCCTATGCATATGATGACTCCAGCGGTCCTTAGGGCTCAATGTATATATGTGAATGTTCTCTGGAGCAAAGTAAACTTGTGACATATGCATAAACCCACTGTCGACACCAACATGATAAGTTGCTTTTGACATAGCGTATGCAATATGTTTTAAACTGTCTCTTAATAATATGTCTTTTGATTCACCACCTACAGTAACTACTTCATAGTCTTTATACTTGTCTAATATTGCTTGACGTTGCTTAGGCTTAATCATACGCTTCTTAGATGTGCTATCAAACTGTACTGTAATAAACTTTTTAGGAAGTTTAATATCTTGTGGCTCTGCTTTTAATTGTGGAAAGTGTGTAAGGTATGGAGTTAAATCTACACCTTCTTTTGGTTCAAAACGTTGCGGATAGTCTGCATATATTTGTGCATGTCCGTCATAAGTTTGTCTTACATGATTTACAAAGTCTATGTTATCTGTAGGTTCGCAATCAAGATGTGGCATAATTACAACACTTCCTTTAGGAAATAAACTTGTTATTTCAGGCCAACTTTCAGGCTTGTGTCTATTCCATTGATACTTTGTAAGATGTAAAGTTACAGGACTCTTTTCCATAAGGCCGTAGTTGTAGGATAGTAATACGCTGTGTATCCTATCACCTAGTCCAGGTGCACCGTAATGGAAGTTTTTCTTTACAGTACTATAAGCTCTCATTACTAAATGTTTCAATTTATTACCCGCATTAAGTCTGTAACATTCTCACCTTTTTGCGGTAATAAATCTTTTAAGAAAAAATGTATAAAATATGCCTTGGGTATTTGTGCATCATCAATACCTTTAAATAGTCCATTCCATCTCCAGTCCATATTAAGTGTAGGAATCTTTTCTTTCTTTACCCAATAGTTAAGTAACATTTGATCAGTTGACCATTTGCGATATCCAATGCCGTCTACAAAGTCTTTGAACTCTGGTCTGCGTATAAATTGTTCTGCTGTTTGTCCTTTTAGGTATGGTAAAAACTTTTGGCAATTAATAACCATCATTCCCATATTGTAAAACTCAGCACCTCTATGATCCCATTTCCAATCTACATCTGTTAAGTTTTCAAATGCGGCTTTTGAATATTTTCTAATTTTGCTTTTGTATTTTTTCGCACAAGGTAGTTCACGTTCTGCTACGGCACCAAATGCATACTCTTTAGTAAGGTCCCAAAAAATATTTGGTGCATCTGGTCTTATATAGATATCGCTATCTATAATTGCAATTTGTTCGTACTCATGTAAGTGTGTAAACGCATTTTCTTTTTCGTATATAGGCATGTAACCAAGACGCTCAACTGCTTCTTTACTACGTCCTGTTACAGCCATGTCTGGTCTAATCTTAAGTATAGGTTCACGTTGAACAATATGTTTCATATTGTATTTGTTACAATAGTTTGCAACACTTTGTATACAGTGTTCGTACAGTTTGCTTTGTGAGCCAACTGCTACTTGATAAACCATTCTCTTCATGATAAATCCTTTGTAAAACTTACGTTAGTTTTGTATGTAACTTTACTGTACTTATCGAAACGCATATCTACAATTCCGTCGCACAGCATCCAGTCTGCAGGCATTGCTCCGTTAGCATGTACCCAGTTTAATATCTTTTTTGCACCATAAGGTGTAATACGATAAGCTCTAGCACCTTCATACCAATTGCCAGGTGGTATAGGTTTTGCTTTTTTGAATCCTTCAAACTTATATACATCACAGTCTTCGTATTCACCCATTGGCTTTTTAAAAACAACATCGTGTTCAAATATACATATTGGTGTATTTGTTTCGTGGCATTTTTGCCACAACAAGTATTGACTTAAAAAACATCCTTGTGTACCTGGTCGTGCAAGTAATCGTTCTGCTTTTTTGTGTTGGTATACTTTTAAATTACAATCAGCAAGGCCTTGTTTCATACCGTTGACGCCTTCATATAACTCTAAGTTCCAACCATATTTGGTTCCTGTTTCTAATGCACGATTAGCCATACTAACACTGTCAGGATAACTTGGTAGGTAAATTATATAACCTTTCATTTGTTTATCTCTATGCTTATTTCTTCCATTACCTTTTCGTACCAATGTTGCGGTAACCATTTTAATTGTGCTTGTTTAAATTTTAATCCTTCTTTTTTATTACCTTTGCCTGTACTAAAAACATTATTCTTTTTAATACCCCAACTATTCCAGTTGTATCCAATATGGTTATAGTTGTTACCCATGTTTTTCCATTCAGCCATTACTTGACGTAGTACTACTTGATCTACAAACCAATAACATCCGTTTTCAAATGCTGTGATCATTCTTCTAGCAAATAGGTTACGCCATTCAATTCCTTTAGTATCTATACCTGGACTTAATGCACTAGCAATAAAAATATGTTGTTCTTTTGGTTTAGGCATAACACCAACAACATTAGTTACTTCTTCAAAGTCATGTCCGTGAAAGCCATTACGTAATATACTGTCGCAATCAATCTGTAGTATTCTTTGGTGTGGATGTGTAAATATTTCTGCCATACGTATAAATCTTACACTGGCTAGGTATGTGCGTCTAGCAATATAATCTAAATCATTAGTTTTAAAAATTTGTATTCCTTCACCCATCATTTTTTTATTCTTAGGTAAGTCTTTATAAAACTGTTCGTTAGTATCTTCCCAAGTATATGTAAAATTGTATTTGCCCATTAGGTCTTTTAGTAAGGTATGGTCAATATTACCTTCATTAATAATATGACAATGTACGTGTACCCAACCTACTGTTCTATTAATACTTTGTTGTAGTGCAAATCCATGACGATCAAAATAATCGTAATCACAACTAAAATAAATTATATTAGGTTGTTCTCTAGGACACATATGTCCTCTTAGTTCAGGAAGTTTAAACATCTATTGCTATTCCTGGTCTATATCCGATAATGGCATTCTTTTCTCCTCTGCCAACTTTTCTAATCATTCTATAACCAAGTGGAGCAAGTATATGTCTAATTGTATCAGCAGTATGTCCGTAACGTATTGGATGGTCTTTACATTCGTAAAGTATAATTGGTAAGCAACGCTTAATAGTTTCAAGTCCGCCTTGGGCAACAAAAGGTTCATACCCCTCTGCATCAATTTTAATAAAATCAACATCTTGTAGATTGTAAAAATCTAAAGGCATAACTTGTATATCGCCGCCTTCAACATCTGGAGCAACATGTGTACTAAAACTTTTGTTTGTTGTTTTTATAGAAACATTATGTTTGCGTTGTCCAAGACCTACAGGATACGTTGTTACATTGCCTACTGCACGAGATTCTAAATTGTAATTCATGCATTTATAAATTTTTGGATTAATTTCATATGCGTGTACATGTTCAAAACTTTTTGCCATTTGAAATGCTGTAATACCTACATGTGCGCCAACATCAACTGCTGTGCGCCATTTAGCACAATAACTCATTGCTGTCATTAATTCTATATTTTGGTAATTGTTGATATCGCCATTACCCTGCTTCTTTGCACTCTTTAAACAAATATCATTTTTAAGTGAACGCCACCCATCTATTTCAGTATACATTATTGCTCCAATTGATATTTAAATGTTACTGCCCAAGCATCACCATTTGCATATTCGTCTCTTCTAAATTGGCTGTGTGCAATATGTTCTAACATTTCTGTTCTATCAAAACCATATTGTTTTTGCCAATGTTGTACTGCACTTTGTCCTAACACTTCAATTGGCTTGCCTAAACATAATGCTTCGACTACTGCCATGCTATGATATGTAATTACCTTTTTAGCTTTCATCATCATAGGAAGTATCTCTTGAAAACGTTGTCTACGCTTGCCTTCTTTTTCTCGTATAATTAATTTTTCTGGAAGACTGTCATACCAACATATTGTATCTCTACGCCATGTGTCATAATCTTCTCCTAAGTACCTAAATATATTACTGTTGTTAGGCATTACTAACAAATTGTAATCACCTTCTTCATTCCAATCTTGCCATAAATTATCGTCTATTTCTAAGTGATTGATCCTGCTTTTACCTACAGGTGGACGTACATGCACATTCTGTAGTGCATTATAACTTATTCTATAATACTCAGGTCTTTTGTGTCTATGATTACCTATGTATCCGTTATCTAAATGAAAGAAGTTAATACTAGGATCTTTACGAATAGCATCAAACACCCAATCATCAAACGGATGACTAAATGCTAGATATCTATCTTTTTCAATTTCTTCTGGACGTTCTATTGTTTTTACATCACAATGTTTATAAAGATAAGAAAACAGTTGTCCACGTAACTCTTTAGAACCTTTTGGAATTTGAAATTTATACTGATGCATCTTCCATACCCGCAACTCTCAGTTTGACAACGTTTGTTATCTGCCACTGTTTTTGATCAAGACCTTTCAACAAGCCTAACCATTTGTTACGAAGTAATGCAAACTCATTAATAATCTTTTCATAGTCAACAACGTCTGCTTCGCCGTCAACATATTTTTCAACATCTCTGCTGGACAAAGCACGTTGATAATTTTCAAGATATTTTTTAAAAAATGAACTACGTAATCTACGTAGCTCAATATTTAGGTAATTTAATATGGCTTCAATTTCTTGTAATTGATTGAAACGCTGTTCAACGATGCCGGGCATTTCTGCCGCGGCACGTTCAACATTGCCTTTTAGTTTTACTTCACTTCGGGCTTCAATAAGTTCATCTTCAAAGAACTTAATTGCTGTGGGGATCTTATTGATATCTCTAGCTACTTCAGAGTAATATCCCATTTAATCTTCCCATTCTTCTTCGTCATCATCTACATCTTCTTCAAGATCTAAATAATAGTTAATAGCATTGTCTAAAATATCACAACTACCTAATGCATCTCTAAATGTTTGATCATCTGCACCATAGTCGGCACATGTATCTACATAAGTTTCAGCTGTTGTTTCAATTGTCTTTTTATCAATACTATCTTTAAATGTATTCCACATGTCAACTACAAGACTACTATCCATATACTTTACTCCTGTTCAATAAGTTCTGCTTCTGCGACAGCCTCTGTTTCGGGCATATCGTCATCGGTATTTACCACAGGCGCAGTTTTCTCGTCGTATTCTGACATAATAAGATTCATCTTTTCAGGAGTCATCCATGCCTTACGATAATCAAGATGTTCTTCACCATTTAGATCGATATACTTGAGTCTATTGCCTTGCTTTGTTAACAAGTCTTTCTTTTCAAACAGTTCAATAAGACCACTATAAGGATTCATACCTGTTTCGTATGGAATCTTTACTTGTACGCCTTCAAACGGTTTTGCATAACGAGTTTTCATTACTTTACAACCTGCTCTAATACCACGTACTTCGCTAATCTTATTACCAGCTTCATCTTCTTTTAGTTTCATCTTTTTCATTGCAACAACAATACTTGATGCATAGATAAAGCCTTGTCCACCACTGATCTTGTCATCTGGATCAAACATATCTTGTGATGCATATGTGTGGTTAGTACATACTAGTCCTACGTTATAACTACCAATCATGTTAACAGTATTACGTACAAGTGATGTAAGTGCTTTAGGCTTACGACCCATGTCACCTTTCATATCACCTTTGTTAAACTGATCAACATCTGTTGGAGTTAGTAACATACCTAAACTATCAACTACAAACAATACCTTAGGACGATCTTCCTCGTTCATTGCTTTATAGTCTGCCATAAATGTACTAATAGTTTTTGCTACATCATCAATCATTGACATGTTTAGTTTAAGAAGTTTATCTTCTCCTGTGTCAACGTCTAATGCTTGTAACCAACTTTCATCAAGTGCGTTCTCTGAGTCAATTAATACTACAAAGATACCTTGATCTTGTGCGTGTTTTACAATGTTACCTGCACAGAAATAACTTTTACCTGCGCCAGATTCTCCTGCAAACACTGTTACCTTACCTAGTGGAACGCCTCTATGAAAGTCGCCACTAATAAGATAGTTTAGTGCGTATGAGCCTGTACTAATCCAATCTGTTGGATCATTAAAGCCACTACTCATACCTGTTATACTTTTAGTCAAGTCCTTACGGAACTTACTAACATCAAATGATTTAGCCATAGTTTCTCCTTATGTAAAGCTAATGTAGGGGAAATTAATCCCCTACAAACGATTAATTATTTTATGATTGACGTGCTCTAATCATTGATAAAATGTCTTCAGCTTTGCCTGACGGTGCTTCAGCTGTAGTTGCCGCAGGTGCCGCTTCTGCTACTGGAGCTTCTGCTGTCATACCTGTTGCCGCTGGTGCTGGAGTTGCCGCTGGTGCCGCTGGTGGTGTTGCCGGAGCAGGTGTTCCTGCTTTAGCCTGTGGATCACCTGTTCTTGCCGCCATTCCCGCTGGACGGAAATATTGACCAAAACGATCCATGTCATATGCTTCACCATCAACTGATGCTTCAAACATTTCCTTCATAACTTTTACTTCAACTTCTGAAGGTTGTTTTGGAAGGAAATCACTTAGATTAAACAAACCATTAGTATTAACTGCATTCATTTCAGCATCTGCTAATGGACGCTCTCTACGTGCCCAGTTAGATGTTGAATAGTCTGCATAACCACCTTTGGATGTTTTGTTAAGACGGAAGTCTACACCAGCAGTATAATCTGTTGGTAATTCTTCCATGTCTGGATCCATTAGTGCCGCTTTAATAATTTGGAAAATTTGTGGACCAATTATGAACCTACGTACAGGATTCTCTGGTGTTGAATCCTCATTAAGAGCATTCTCTGTTACAAACCCTTGAAATACGTATGAACGCTTTTTCCAGTACTTACGACCCATGTCTTCTAAACTTGGATCTTTAAACCATGCACGTACCTCATTTAAGATATCGCATGTTTGTCCGTACATTTCCATACATGGAATTTGCACTTGTACAGGACGTGAGTCTGTCTCACCTTTAATTCCTGCAAATGGAAGTTTGATCATCAAACGTTCTTTCCAAAAGAAAGTATTTGTCTCATCTCCATCTGGAAGGAATCTTAGAGTTGAACTCTGTCCTTCTTGCATGTTCCAAAATGGGAAAATTGCGTTGTCGCCACCTGACGATCGATTGCCGCCAGTATTTGATTCTTGCTCTTTGAGCTTTGCTCTGATTTCTGCTAGTGTTGCCATAATATAAGCCTCCTATGTGTTTTATTGCCTTATAGCTGTTTTGTATTGCCTACGAAGTGCATTACTTTATATATAATACACTCTATTACTTATAAAGTCAACCTTTATTTTGACTTTATTCTGAAATTTGGTTATCTTAGTCCTGCTAGGGATTGGATACGTGCCATTTCAGTATCTTCCAAGCGTAATAGATCTGCCATTACTGCTTGTGCTTCATCAACCATCTCATCACCGTACTGTTTTTGTACTGCTGTTAAGACCGCTGTTTCACCTTTAGGGAAAGCATTACTAGTATAATCGTACATACCTTTAATGAATTCATCTAATGGAATCTGGTTCTTTTGCTTTAATTCGTCGCCGTGTCCTTTTGGACTGATATCGATTGTTTTTGCATCTTTATCGCCTTCTCTGGCCTTTTCGCCTTCTTCATCGCCAAACAATTTTTGATATGCCATATATCCGCCCAGTAATAGTGCAACTGCTACTGCACCTGGTATAGCATATTGTTTTGCTATGCCTGCAACTTTGTTTAGATCTGGAATATTATCTAATGCGCCTGCCGCCATTGTTTTTAAATCATCTGCTGTGTTGGCTACTTTAGTTCCAATATCTTTGATAGCTGTTTGTGCGGAATCAATTGCATCGTTAGCACCACTTATAGCACTACCAACACCTTGAACTGCATCTACTGCGCCGCCAACTACGTCTGCTGTGTCTTGTGGATTAGCCGCCGCTACTCCGCCTATTGTTGCTTTAACTGGATTCTTTACACCCCATTTTAAAATTTCTTTTGCACCTGTTGCCATACCTGGTAATACTCTAGGAGCAACAAGTCTTAGTGCCGCACCTGCCGCTGGAATTAATAATCCTAGCAACGGTAATGCTTCATTAACTTGTTCTTCGTCTGTACGTTTGCCTAAAATCTTTTCTGCATTGAGTTTACTCATTGTAGTTTTATATTTTTTACCTGCAAACATAAACATTTTTTCGCCTTTTGATGCCGCATCAGCCGCACACTGAGAAAACTTTTCCCACATTGCTTGTTGTTCTTCTGCTGTCATCATTTGCTTTTCTTTTGGTTCTTGTTCATGTTTTGACTGTGCAATAATGTCGTCCATTTTTTCAGCATATGCTGTTTGTGGATCAACTATGCCTTCATCTGCATCATGAATGCCGTTGCCATTTTTATCAACCCAATGTCTTCCATTTTCATCATGTACATCATGTGGACAATCAGTTGTTGGATTGTGCATTACATCTCCGCAATGTTTACAGTGGTATTGTTCTGCTTCCATTTCAGACATTTCTTCGCCTAATGTTTCTAGGTCTAAGTCTTCTACTTTGTTTGCTTCTTTTACTAAGTTGTATACATATGGAAATACACCTTTTAGTTCTTCATTAAACTGTCTAATAGTAAGTTCGTCAATCCAAGTATTTGAAACATCTTCTGGAACTTCTTCTAGCACGGTTGTTTCGAAAGTTTCAAATGTTTCTTTGTAATATGATTTGCGTTGTAATGACTCAACTGTCTTTTTAACTGTTGCTAGTCTTTCGTTTACAACGTCCATGTATCCTGCTAAACCTTCAGCCATTACACTTGAGCGATTCATGTATGTCTTAAATTTACGCAGTTTGTTTAATTCTTCTGATAGTCCAGTAATATGTTTGCCAAAATCATCATATGCATTTCCACCTTCACTTACGTGCATAGCCATTGCTCTTGCACCGTTCATATGTCTAAATGGATATCTAAATCTTTCGCCTGCATCACTTTCAATATAAATGCTGTGTACATTTTGTGTGCGGCCTGCAACATTTTCGTGGTTAACTGGACCAGCATGCTTTACTACAAGTCTTGCTGTTCCAATATCTTGGTAACTAGTTCTGCTAGTTCCATACATTTTTGATTCGCTCATTTGTTTCTCCGTGCTTAGATACTGATAATCTCTTTTGTCTAAGTTTGATTTGGTTATATCTCTTGTATCAAAATTTAACATTCTCTTTTTTGCAAATACTCTTAATTCTTTTAAAAGGTCAAACCATTTACTTTTAAGTACATGTTCGTCTTCTGCAAATAAATCTTGACCATACATTACCGTAAGTGCTTTTTCGTCAATACTTACACTAACTTTTTTCCCACTTGCAAAGTCAAATTCAAAAAATCTAGCTTCTTTAGGTTTGTTAGTTACTTCAGCAGATTCGTTTCCTACTGTAATATTAGGAAAACGTCCACGTATCTTATTAAATAATTCGTCGGCTATGGTCTCAAGGTTTTTCATATTAATATTTATCAATAACCGCTAACAAAAATTGGCATTGGCGGTTCGTATGATTCTTCTCCTTCTGCTTGCGTAAACGTACTGTATATACGTGGATCCCAGTCTTTCATTACTGCCATCATTCTTAGTGCAAGTAATGTAGCACTAACCAAGTCATCATTAGCTCCCGGCTTTGCTCTAAAACTAGTACCTGTAGCAACATAATTTTTTAGTTCAGTAATTAATGGGCCACTGTTAATAGTTATCTTATTATTTTCAACCATAGTTTTTAAACGACTACATGCTGTAATCTTAGTACCATGTGTAGTATTAAATCCTTTACGGAACTTACGTACATGTCCTTTACGCATAGGTTCACTTACAAATAGTCCGGGTATATTTTCTTCACCAAAATCGTTAATAACAATAAGTGCGGCTTCTCCAATACTATTGTTTTCAACACTCCAATAAATGTTATTACCAGTTCCTTTAGAACTATCTTGTATGTGTGTGCAAATATCTCTTAGTATTCTAATTTGTGCAGGTATAGGAGTTTCATTATGACGCCATTCTGCTACTTGTTTATAACTTGGAAGTTCGAATACTTGAATTGCGGCATAGTCTCCACCTGTACCCATTGCTGGATCAAGTGCTACTGCATAATTTTGATCTGCTGTTGGTTTAGCATACCAACGTGTTTGCCCCATATTCATTAGAGGATTTTTTGCTTCCATTGTCGATAGATGAATACTATTAATTAATGTTTCATCATATACTAGGAATTCGCAACCGTATTCACGTCTAAATTTCTCTTCACCAATACGTCCAATTTCGTCAACTTTCCATTCTTCGTCTCTATCAGGGTGTTCATCCCAACTGCATGTAAATCCATGAAATCCGTTTACACCTACTTGTTGTTCATTGCCGTGTGTGTCATATCTGTCTTGTGATTGTTTCCAAATAACAGCAAACGTATCCTCATCACTATTAGGTGTGCTTGTAATAATAGCACGACCACCTGTTGCTAGTGTAGGTGATATTGATGTCCAAAATTCTTCTGCAATATTAGGATTCACAAATGCAAACTCGTCACAGTATAATAATGATATGGACATACCACGTCCTGTGTTGCCTGTTGTTGTAGCACTAACAATACGTGATCCGTTTTCAAACTCCATTGAGCCTTTGTTATAGTTTGTAACACCTGCTCTAATGTGGTCCGGACATGATTCATACACATAACGTATACGTTGCATAATTTCTTGTGCGCCTGTATACTTGTGTGCGGCAATTAATACAGTTTGATCTGGGTGAAACATTGCATACCATGCTAGGTATATTGCGGCAGTAGTAGTTTTACCAGTCTGCCTTGGCAACATGTTTATATTAAATCTATGATCGTGATAACTTTGAAGTAATCGTGATTGATATGCAAAAGGTTCAAACAATAATTTACCTTTTACTGGATGTTGAATATAAGCAAACTTACGTGCAAAGTGGTCGTAGCCATCTTTAGGGTCCATGCATTTTGCAAGGTCCTCAATTTGTGCATCAGTGTATGTTTCTGTTTTATTGGCTTTCTTAATTAAGACGCCGTCTAAAGAAGTACTCATACTAGTATTTAACCAAAAAAATAGGCCCATTGGGCCTATGTGAGCAAAACTGTAATTTAAACTATGCCGTCGCCGGTAAGTTTATCACCTAATACACCGCCAAGAACTGCACCGCCAATTGATCCTATTGGACCTAATGGTGCGCCTAGTGTAGATCCAAGATATCCGCCAGCCGCACTACCTAGTACTCCTGCATTTAGATCTTGGTCACCTTCGACATCGTCTTTACCTGGAATTTTTGGATCGTCCATTTTTGCTGTCTGTACAATACTAGGACTTAGTCCTGCGTTAGTCATCATTTGCATTAGTTCAGCAACTTCGTTTGGAGTTTCTGCATTCATGTTGATGTTAACACTTGCTTGCTCGTTAACTGGTGAGCTGATATTATCTAACTTCTCCAGTAAATCACGCATTATGTTGCTACTAGTGTTGCCGCAAGAGTTACTAATGAACCGCTTGTATCAATGTTATTTGGTCCAACTGCTGTTACTGTACTAGTTGGATAGTTTGCCGCTGTTCCAATTCTTCTAATACGTGTTTGTAAGTCTGCCGCTGTTACACTGTTATCACATACTACAGTCATTGTACCACTGTTGTCATTAGTAGTATGATAAATTAAAGGATTAATTTCTTTACAAATTTGCTCTACTGTTTCATCTAATGCATCGTCTTCTGCTCTTAGATCAACTGCTGTGCCATTTGCAATTTTTACTAAAATTTTAAAAGCAAATGCGCCTGGGTAATGAACATCACCTGCCGCTGATTTTCCTGATCCGTTTACTCTTGTTTGTCCAGCCATTTAATTACCCCTTGTACTCTGAATATAATGAAGAAAGTTCTTCTTTAATTTTATCTGCTAGTGCTCTTGGGTTATCGCCGCCTGCTACTTTTGGATAAGATTTTTTAGATTTATTTAAATCGTTTGAAGGAGGATTAGTTACATCTGATGCTGGTGAATACTGCTCATCTGGTGAGTTAGCATAATCTTCTTTTTGTTCATCATCGACCATTGCCGCTCCTGCAAGTCCGCCTGCAATTTTAGGTGCTTGTGAACCTATTGCTCCGCCTAATCCTGCACCAATTGCCGCTCCAGCTGGACCACCTAATGCTCCGCCGATTGCTCCGCCTGCTTTTGCTCCCATGCCCATTGCCGCTGTACTTGCAACACCGCCTGTTGCTTTATCTAATGCATCGCCTGCTACTGCGCCACCTGTTGCTCCTAAGCCTTTAGCAATTATACCTGCTTTTAAGTCTTTGTCTCCGTCAACATCATCTCTGCCTGGAATTTCTGGATCATCGTCCATTGCACCTAATGCTTTAATGTGCTTTTCCATATCCATTCTTGGTGCTAGTGGTTTATCACTAACTGCTGTTGGATTCATTCCTGCATTACGCATCATTGACATAAGCTGTCCAACTTGTCCAGCATCGTCTGCTGTCATTGAAATATTCATTGATGCTGATTCTTTTAATTCTTGTTTTTTGCTAGGAGCTTCGATAGCGTCCATTTTAGCAATCATGTCTTTAAGGTTCATTATTTGCTCCCTACTGGTGATACAGTATTTTCCTTGTCGGTGATATCTGCGCCTTCACCTGGTTTAACATCTTGTAACGGATCATTTTCTTTTTCTGATCTAGCAGTTTCAAGTTCTTTTAATAGTGACATAACACGGCTTGAACCAACATCATCTTGTGCTGAATCTCCGCCCATATCTTCTGTTTCTAGTTTGACTTGGTATGGCTCATCATCTTTAATTGCTTGGTACATTTCTTGTGGTTCATTCACATTACGTACTATAAGATGAGCTCTGTCAATATCACAACACTGTGTGATATATTCTCCTAACACTTGTGGTGTTGTAGGATAATTTAATCCAACTTCGTAATATGTAACTTCACAATTACTAAGTTGTGGAAAGTCTAACGGGCGTTCTTGAATTGGCGTTTTCTTGCCTGCACTCATTGACGCTACGCTATAACGGTTTAAGCATGTCTCTAAACTATCCTCACAATTTTCGGGTAGTTCACCTGCTATTCCAATGTTAAATTCGTATATTTTTTTAGCTTCTGCTAGGTATTTTTCAAACATGTTTTCGTCCTTATTAAATTATTTATCCATATTCTTAAGTTTTTCAAGCAAACTATTACGGTCTGTTACTATATAACCTTCGCCTGCAATCATTTCATCATCAGGTTTACCGTCTTTGTCCATCTTCTCTTTCTTAAGTTGGAGTTCTACCATTTTAAGTTTTTTATCTAACTTAGCAACTTTAGCATCAAGTGATGTTTTAAGCATACCACCTGCTACTTCAAATACCCTGCCTGAGTATCTTGATTCAACGTTCATACCTAAATCCATTAGATCGTCATAGGCATCCATTGCCTTTTGTGCAACTTCATTTAGTTCTGTATCAGCTAATTCGCCTAAACCTTTTACTGCCGGCAATGCTCCAGCAATTTTATCAAACTCAGCAATATCTCTCAGAGTTTCATTCTGTTGAGCTACTACGTCTTTTCTGTCTTTCTTCTGATCTTGTTTGATAATTTCTTTACTATCAGGTAAATCAAGAAGTTCTTCTAATTTCTTTGTCATTATATACTCACATTAACTGCTACTATTATTTATCGTTTTCCGTTGTGGAACATGTCCTTTTCTGTAACTACTCTAAAAGACATTCCTTTAGACTTACAGTAAGCCCTTGCGGCTTCCCATTTGGCCATATTTAATGCAACTGCTAATTGATTGTGTCTAGATTTGCCAGCTGATTCCATTGTAACTTGATTATCTGGTTTTACTTCTATAAGTTCAACCATATTTCTACCCTTTTTAGTTTTATACTGTATAAAAAAATCAGGAACATATATTGTTTGTTTACCTGTTAATGGATTTCTATATGGTATTTTTACTGCTTCACTTGCCCATGCTTGTATTGATGGGTTCTCATCGCAAAATTTACAAAACGCAAATTCCCAACTACTACGATAAGTTGGCGTTTTACGTCCTACATACTTGTCTGGGTTTTTAGGTTCGAATTTTCCTTGTGCAAAACGTGCCATGGGTTACCCCATTATGTTTCTTGCTTCTAACGGAGTATTTGTATTAGTTACTCTAAATCCTAATGTACTAATTTTTTGTCTATTAAAATTTAGTACAGTTGCAACAGCAACGCTAAGTTGAAGTTTGTCTAACCCTTTAAGCGTATCTAATAGTTCAAATATTTTAACATTATCTATTTTTGCTTGTTGTAGTAATATTGCTCCAGTAGACTGTGCCGCAGGTCTATCAAAACCTTTTGATTCTAAGAAACCTATCACAGCATCTACTTCATTGCTTGGGTATGCTAATTGTTTTTGATAGTAAGTATTGAAATACCTTTTTACATCACTAGCACTTGAGTTTGGTTCTTTTACTGGTAAATTTAATTGTACTTTATCCATTATGTTCCTATACCTTTTCTAAAACCCACCTGGGTTTCCACCGTCTCTTGGACCAGTTGGTGCATTTGCTGATACTGTATTTGTTTTTGATTTTGTTGCTCCAGATGCTAGTGCGTTATTTAATAACGATCCGCCTCCAACAATAGCCGCCGCTATTGCCGCTGTCTTAGCTGAGCCACTACCTCCACCGTTTGGTGTAACAACTCCTGCAACTCCGCTTACATCAATGCCTGCTGTTTTTCCAATACTACTAACTACGCTACCTAGTAATTCACCTTGAACACCAGCAGTATTTAATCCACCTGCATTTTTTATTGTGTTTGCCGCTTTTAATACTGTACCAAAGTTTGCTGTACCACCAGTAATATCACTTAATACTCCAAAGCCTCCTGCTAATACTCCACCTACTCCTAGTAGACTTGAAGCACCGCCTCCTGCTAATGAGTTTGGACTTGGTGTCTTATCATAATGCTCTTCTGCAAAACCTTTAGGTCCGCCGTTACCAATTGGGCCTCTACTGTAATGAACTGTTTCATAATCAATTGTCATTGTACTTTGTACAGGATCACTTACACTGTTGTCCATAGTATCATGTTGCCATTGACTAATTATTGGATTTATTAATTGAAATGATGTGTAATTCTTCCGAGCCATTTGAGTGATAGTAATACTATCAAAAAATGGAGCAAAACTATCGTTGTCAAGACCGTATCTGTATTGTGGTTGGTTTAATCCTCCGTACGAATTACCTTTATTATATTCAGGTAATGCTGATCCAGACTCTGGTGCACCTGCTGGCTTAGTAGCCGCATAATTACCATCTCTATAGTAGTATCTATAGTATGCTTCCCACATAGCAGTTGTAACACCCATATTATCATCATGTAAACCAATAGTAACTGGTTGATAATCAATACGCTTTTGTACAACTCTTTTTCTATTGTATTGATGTTTAACATCTGTTTGAATGTTGTATGCTGGTAACTGTGCAGACTTAACAAGCATGTTAAGTTCATTCAAATGCTTTTCTGCTAATTGAGGAATTACTGCCGCCGCTTGTCTGTTTATGTTAAATGTAACATGATAAAGAAACTTTACCTTTGGTGTTAATCTGTGATGATCATCAACAAATAGCCTCGCGGCATGTTGGTAGTCTCCAAGGTTGCCTTTAGGGCTTAATGCCCCTGATACAACGTTGTCTAAAAATCCGTTTAAAAAGCTCATACTAATATTTAGCCTTTTTAATAAAGTAGGTAGATAATTCAGTCATAAAAAAAGGGACATAAATGCCCCTTAATTTAAATTTTGCTTTGCTTAGATAGCGCCACCGCCTGTGATAGCAGTATTAATTGTTCTACCTACTGCTGTTCCTAAGCCTGTACCTTGTGGTGATTGTATTGCATTATCGTATCTAATTGTTAACGCTACTGTTACAACTTCAGAAGTTGCATAGTTTAGTGTGTTATAGTTAGTACTTTCTAAGTAACAACCGTATAATTCAAATGTTTCTAATACTGTTGCCGCATTTGCTCCGTTACCACCGTCTAAGATTTCAATTCTAGTTACAAACTTGTAGTCTGCACCACTTGCCGCACTAGATTGCTCAAAGAAATCAAACTGTTTCTGAAGTTGTTCGCCAACCATTTTCTGTACGTTGTTGCTAACATCTTCACGCAAGTTAAGTGTAATTGGTTCCCAAGTATGCTTACCAGCAAGATAAACTCTGGAGTTGTAAATATCAACCGTCATTTGATCAAAACTAACGCTAGGTCTTGTTACGTCCATAACTTGTTTTGTTAGCTCTGTTGACGGACTCGATACACCAAAGTTTTCTAAGCTCACTCTAAAGCGATACTGTAGTTTGGGCATTAACAACCCCTGATTAGATGCACTTGCGTTACTATCTAAAGGTACTGTTAATTTTGAAAGTGTTGAAATTGCCATTATATGCTCCTGTTACTTTTATTTATCTGATTATAGTCCACTAATTTCGCCTGTATTTTTCAATCTCAGCGGAATGTAAATAAACTCTACTGCTTTAACAGGTTCAATAGCTATGTCTAAGTATAGTTCATTTCTATCAATTCTGCTTGGAGTATTATTAGACTCATCACATACAACTAGGAAGTCATACAACGCTCTTTGTGACACTAGCTCTAGCATTAAGCTGTCTGCTTGCGCCTTGATCTCATCACGTGTGATTTTATCGTTTGGTTCAAAGATGTAAGGTTTAGCAAGTTTCTTAAGTTGTGATCTCAAGTAAATTACTAGTCTTGCTACGTTGATTCTGTCTAATGCACTTGCGTTCTTTGCTCTTGTCTTTTGACCAAAGTTAACAAGTCCTGCTCCTGTTAGGAATGTAATTGGGTTAATGTTGTTAGCATAAAGTGTATCACGCTGTCCTTCATTAAGTGCAATTGACTTAAATTCGCCTTCTGCATCTACATATCCTGCCGCACTTGCATTTGTAATTCCACCACGTCTTGTTCCTGCTGGAGCAAACCATGGAAACGATACTTGATCGCTTAATGCTAGTGTTCTTAGAATACCGTGACTTGGTGGAACAACTACGTTGTTACCTGCATTATCACTTGTAAACAAGCTAGGGTAGAACATACCTAAATATTCGTCTCTAGTTACTGCACCGTTGTCATTATCTTCAACTGCTAGTGCTGTGTTTGAACCCCAATTATTTAATGTAGTTCCGTCACTTTGTAATCTTACTGGACTGTCACCTACGATAAATGCTGTTAAGCCTCTATCATTGTTAAGTGCAACCATTTCACCAATTAGTTCTGGATAACTTGGAGTTGCCATAACGTTAAACAATCTAGACTCATCATCTCTAATGTCTTGGTTACTGTTAACCATTGCTTGTAATGCTTGTACAATAACTTTACGCTGTGCTTTACGTCCAAAGCTACCTGAACCATCAACTTGGTTAGCTGATTCAGTTATCCATCTGTGTGGATAGTATGCCGCCATGCTCACATCACCCATTCTAATATTGTCCTGAGTAACATCTACATGATTGCGTACAAATTTCTTAACGTTAAATCCGCTTCTACGTAAGTTCCAAAGCAACATTCCTTTTGGATATAGTGCAGGATCTGGTGCGTCAGTGTCTAAGTGATCACTAACTAACAGTTCTGCAATAGTTCCGCTTGGTGCTACTGTAGCTGTACCGCCACTTGTACCATAACGTGCATCAGCAAATAAAATACCATCTTCTGATGTTTGGTCGCCTTCGTCTAATGCTAACCATTTTGCTAAATCTGAATTATATTTGTGTACTTGTGGATAGTTTTCTAAGTCTGCTGTTGATACCCAAATATCACCTGTTACTAGTGCAGATGAACCATCTTGTTGTGTAGTTGGTTCTGTAGCACTAACAATTGGTCCTAGTGGATCAGCTGAACTGTAAACGTTCTGATAACCTTTCCATGTATTACCATCGTGTACCATAATATCAACTTCGTCAACAATACTGTTGTACCATAATGCACCATCAGTTGTTAATGCTGTTGGAGCATCTGCACTTGCAGTTTGTGTTAAGATCTTCCAGTTTGAAGCGTGGAAGTCATAAGTTGAATCACCTGTTGGTGCCGCATATAAGTTTGCAGTACCTGCTTTTGTTGTGTAGTTAAATGCCGCAAAGCCAATTAATCCTAATGCACCGTTTGTATCTTTAATGTGGATTTCTCCGCCATCGTTGTGCTGGATAATAACTCTGTTACTTGCGTCTACGCTTGCAACAATGTTAACAAATCCTGCCGCATTAATTGCATTAGCAATTAAGTCTGCATCACTTGCCGCGCCAGTTGCTGTTACGCTTAATGCTTTGCCTGTTGACATAGCCGCTTGTCCAACAATACTCTCTGACATTTGGAAACCATATGACTGACTACTTAACTGTGTTGCTACTGCACTTGAAGTAATCGAAGTTGCAGTTGAACTGTTTCTTGCAAAAATTGTAAAATCAAATTCTTCATTTTCTGCTTCAGTTGTGTGTGCTTGTACATATAACTGTCCTAATGCAAGTCCAAGTCCACCAGTTGTTTTATCTAAATTAAAGATAGCATCTTGGTGTGTCTTGTAAACAGGAGCTGGTTTGTCTTCCCATAACTTAGTTGTACTATTAAATGCTTTAACTTTCATTTGTACACCTAAATTAGCGTCAGTTGTTTTAAACCAAACACTACCTGTAGGTCTTGTTTTAGTATCTGCTGTTTTAAATCCTGGAACTGCTGTGTGTGGAGCAATTTCAAATGCTGGTGAGTAGTAAGTACCTGCTGTTAAACCTAAGTCTGCTAACAATGTACCTGAAGCACCTGCTGAAATAGCAATCGCACCGTCATCATCTGTTGATCCGTCAGTTGTGTTTGAACCGTCACCAAAAATGTTTAATTTTCCGTCTACAACACTTGCAGTTACACCTGTAATACCTGCGCCTGTAATATCAGCCGCATACTGTGTAACTGTTGTTCCTGTTGCCGCTAACGTTGTGCCGTTAATTACAATAGTGTGTCCAGTTGTATGAGTACCTGTTGAAGTACCTGTTACAGTTGGCCAACTCTTAACCCAATCAGCTGATCCTACTTTGACCCATGCTCCTGAAGAGTTTTTGTAGTATACTTTATTAGTAGTAGTTGTTGTTACTACTGCATAGTCGCCTACTGCACCTACTGCACCTTTCGGAGCGCCTGTGTTAGTTTCGCCAACTAAGTTAGATTTGTTTGTAATAACTAATGGAACTTTATTAGTGAATGACTGTCCACCAGTAACAGTTACGGCATTGCCGTTCCACTCAAATATTCCGTATTTTGTTAATGCTGTGTCAAACCAATATGTTCCGTTTGCTGGATTAGCCGCTGGTGCATTTGCACTTGGGCTTAATTCGTCTAGATCAACATCTGCTCTTACAACAAATGCTCTGTTACTAACACCCAAATATGAATATGCCGCTTGTAAACCGTATTCGTTTAGTTCGCCGCCGTTTACTGGATTGTTACTAGCATCTGTTTGGAAGTATGGATCTCCGAACGTGTCTGATAAATCTCTTTGTGATGTAATTAAAAATGGTACTCCGGCATTTGCCTTTGTAGTACCTCTTGCTGTACCTGTTCCTGCCGCGTTTTGTTTGTCTTGCTTTGAAGCAACAAAAAGCATTGGAGTAGTACCTGGTTCTGCTGGTGTGTAAAAACTCTCGTCAATTACGCTAACTTGTACACCTGGTGATATTAAAGCCATTTAAGTTCTCCTGTTATAACAACTGTTAAAAGTATTTATATGATTTCTCCAAAAACATATATCAAAACCCCCATAAAAAGGTACCACAAAGGGCAGGTAAATACAATATGAGACCTTTATGCGAATGCGGATACCGGCCTGCGGCGGTAAACTATAAAAAGAACGGTAAAACGTTTTATCGTAAGCAGTGTGATACTTGTTTACATCACGGCAAAAAAATGTGGGGTATACCTAAATGGCATCGTGCTGGTTATAGACAGTTAGATACTTGTGAAAAATGTAACTATCATAGTACTCATAAAGAGCAGTTTAATGTTTACCACATTGACGGTGATCTAAATAATACGTTGCGTAGTAACTTAAAAACTATCTGTGCGAACTGTCAGCGGTTGATGCAGAAGCAAGGCGCAAAGTGGAAACAAGGCGACCTTTTACCTGACTTTTAAGATCTGCAATAGTTCCTTCATTATATATATTATGTTCAAATGATGCTTTAGCCCAACGCCATTCGCTTGGGTGTACATCAGTTGGTTCAATGCCTAAGTCTTGATATTGTCTAAACCATACAGGATCAGGTCCACGTTTAACGCACCAAACTTTTCCACCCATACCTTTAATAACTTCTACTTCGTTTTCAAAGCGTACATCAGGAATAACAAAATTCTTATTAGGATTATCAATAATAGTCTTTTTAACAAAACTCACCCAGATGCCATCATAGAATCCGTTACGCATACAGTCAGTACCAAACTCTTGTAATACTAGTCTTGGAGTTATACTACGTCCTGTTTCTTTTGTCCAAAATGTATCTTCTTGTTCACGCCAGTAACGACTGTCTGGAGTTTCACCTTCTAGCATATCACGTGGCCAATCAAACATTAAAGATACTGCGTCTTTAAGTTTGTCTGCGAAACTAATTTTTTCAAAGCTGTGATCGTCAACTAGAATATCTGCTACTGTACCTTTACCGCAACTGATTAGTCCACAAATTCCAATAATCATAATGAATCCTTAATTTATAATGTATAGTATACGTTATAATTTAGCAGAAGTCAAGTATTATTTTAACCGATTGTGAAGCCGTATCCTACGCCACCAGCTACTGCTAGTGCTAGATCTTGTTCAAGTTTTTCCATTTCAGCTTGTGCTTCAGCTTTTAAGGCATCACCGTTTAAAGATGTGCCGCCTTGTGGGCCTGCGACTGTAGCAAATTTACTACGTGCTTCGCCTAACATATATTTGCACTTTGCAAGTGTATAGTCTTTGATCCATTGTACAGCCATATAGTCATCTAACAATTCAAAGTCTGGTCTATAATTGTAACATTCTAATAACAGTTCTTCTTCTGCACGAGCACGTTGTAGTATTGTAAGTTTTTTATTTGATCTATTCCATTTAAATTCAATGAATGATCCAAACATACGTCCTACAAGTTCTTGGTATCCTGCAAATGCATTATAAGTTGATAGTCCGCCCATGTTACTACTTGCTAATAGATATGTATTTGTATAAGCCAGGTTAAATGGTTCAAACAATGTGCCGCCATCTCCGCCGCCTGTGCGTGATCCAATTGATCTTCTAAAAATTTGTCTAACTTCCATTACTTCATTTGGTAGTACATAATCATTTTGATCAATTACTGTAGGTAAAAAGATGTATGATTCTTCAACACTATTTTCACTACGCTGTCTAAATTTAGTAAATGCTGTGTTAAGGGCACTCTCATAATGCTCTGGATCGAGTTCAACATCGATCATTCCACCACCGAGACTTAGTTCTACGTATTTGAAAACTTCTTGTTTTTTTGTATTAATGTTTGTTGACATGTATCTTCTCCGTACAATGTATTTATGCGTTACGATAAATACTATTGTTATGCCGAGACTTAGTTTATACAAACCCGAAAGAGGGAAAGATTATTCATTCTTAGATAAGACTATAACAGAGATGTTTACCGTTGGAGGTACCGACGTCTTTGTACACAAGTACTTAGGACCTAAGAATCCAGATGATGCATCTGCTACAGCTGATCAACCACAGTACGATGCTGTAAAAGAAACTAATATACAAGACATGTTGTTTATGGAGAACAGAGATCGTAAATACGATCCTGACATTTATACAATGCGTGGTATATATAGTGTTTCAGATGTAGATTTTGATATGAGCCAATTTGGTTTGTTCCTACAAAATGATATTATTTTTATGACTATACCAATTAATTATAGTGTAAAAACACTAGGACGTAAAATTATGTCTGGTGATGTTATTGAACTTCCACACTTAAAAGACGAAAATGCACTTAATGATTTTAGTGTGGCGTTAAAACGTTATTATGTTGTTGAAGATGTGAACAGAGCAAGTGAAGGATTTTCACCAACTTGGTACCCACACTTATATCGTGTGAAAATGAAACAAATTATTGATAGTCAAGAGTTCAAAGAAGTACTTGATTTACCAGCAGAAGAAGGATCATCACAAACACTACGTGACGTACTTAGTACCTACGATAAAGAGATGCAAATTAATGATGCTATTATTTCGCAAGCAGAATCTGATGCTCCTAAAGCAGGTTATGATACAAGTCATTTATATACCCTACAAGTTGATGATAGAGGCGAACCAGAATTAGTAACAACAGATAGTAGTGAACTTGATGCAAGTACACAAAACGAATTAGCAGATAGAGTTAACCAAACACCAGAGCGTGAGGGCTATACAGGTTATATTATTGGCGACGGATTAGCACCTAATGGCGAAGCATTTGGAAGTGGTATTAGTTTTCCACTTACGCAAGCTGAAGGTGATTATTTTCTAAGAATTGATATGATGCCAAATAGATTATTTAGATATGACGGTAGAAGATGGGTTAAGATGGAAGATAATGTAAGAATGACAATGACAAATACTAATACAAAACAAACACAAAAAGGTACGTTTGTTAACAATACAAATGAATCAACTATTGCAGGTGAAACTGTTGTAGAAAGACAAGGATTAGGTAAAGCTCTAAGACCAAAGGCGGATAATTAATGAGAATAATTAGACATAATATTGCAGGAATAATTTTTGCAGGGCTAGGTGTATATTTTTTATATCTAGATATGATGCCAATGATGCATATGGATCACGATATGCCTGCACACGGCAATACACTGTTTGGTATAGGTGAAATGACATGGATGTGGTTTACAATGGCCATTGTACATTTTTTCTTAAATGACTGCGGTTGTAAATCTTGTAAAGGTAAAGAGTAATGCAACATTTTTATGATGGACAAATACGTAGATATGTTACTCAGTTAGTAAGACTGTTTAGTAACTTTTCATACAAAGACGGCGATGATAAAATAGTTCGTGTACCTGTTATGTATGGCGATATTACACGTCAAGTTGGTCATATTTTAAGAGATAATTCAGAAAACAAAATACCAAGTGCGCCGCGTATGTCAGTATACATCACGGGGTTAGAACAAGACCGAACTAGAACTAGTGATAGTTCATTTACTAGTAAAGTGCATCTTAGAGAACGTGCTTACGATTCTACTGGTAGTGAATATTTAAACACACAAGGTAAAAATTATACAGTAGAACGTATAATGCCTAGTCCATATACATTAAATGTTAATGTAGATATTTGGTCAACTAACACAGATCAAAAATTACAAATTATGGAACAGTTATTAATGTTGTTTAATCCTAGTTTAGAAATACAAACAACAGATAATTATGTCGACTGGAGTAGTTTAACTAGTGTGGAATTAACTAGCACAAGTTTTAGTAATAGAAGTATTCCAATTGGAACAGAAAGTGAAATTGATGTTGCACAACTTAGTTTTACAACTCCAATATACATTAACATGCCTGCTAAAGTTAAAAAGTTAGGTATTATAACAAATGTTATTATGAGTATATTTGACGAATCAAATGGTAATATTGCATTAGGTATTAGTACACCTGAATTAAAGGCATATTCTGATAGTCCAGCAGAAAGGGCGGCAATGGATAAGCAGACTGATCGTATACAAAGAGATACATTGAACCTATCAGTTAATACTGCTACATACAAAGACTATGATATGGTTGTAATGAATAACATTGCACAACTAATTGATCGAGGAAAAACAGGAACAGTAACTTGGACTAAATTAATAGAAGTATTACCAGGCGAATATAGAGCAGGATTATCACAGTTACAATTACAGCGTAAGATATTAGAAGGTGAAGATACAAGTATAAGTGTTAATGGATCGGTAACTATTAACCCACTAGACGAGAGTCAATTGGTTGTTGATTGGGATGAAGATACTATACCTACTAACACAACACTAAACTCGCCAGCTGGTAGAAATAATACAGGTTCAATTGATTTTATTATTAATCCTGGTAAGTATAATCCAACTGATGCAAAAGCGGCAGGACTAAGATTGTTATTATTAGGTGCTATTAATACCAGTGATAATGTAGGTGTAGCAGGTTATGATGGGCCTGATGCATGGAAAAATGCAGATAATACAGACTTTGTAGCAGGCGAAAATGACATTGTAGAATGGGATGGCTCTAATTGGCATGTTGTATTTGATGCTAGTGCAGACACAGGAACTACAACAAAATATATAACCAACCTAAATACTGGTGTACAGTACAGATGGACTGGTACAGAATGGATACTTTCATTCGAAGGCGAATACCGAAAAGGCACCTGGCGCCTATCACTCTAAAATAAGTACTTGTATGAGTCAAGAAATTATATGCAGTGGTGCCTTATTTTATTCACTTAAAACACAACGGTTTTTATTATTACACCGCACACAAAGCAAACAAAAACATGTATGGGGATTAGTAGGCGGTACTAACGGTAAGAATGAAGCTCCGTGGCCTGCACTACAACGAGAAATACACGAAGAAGTCGGCGAATTACCGGACATAATCAAAACAATTCCATTAGAAACTTTTATTAGTACAGATGAAAAATTTAGTTTTCATACATATTTGTGCATATTAAAAGATGAATTCCTTCCACAACTAAACGAAGAACATGACGGATATGCATGGGTAAGTTTTGGAAGATGGCCTAAACCATTACACATGGGATTACGCAATACATTACAAAGTAAAACCAATCAAACTAAATTTGAAACAGTGTTTAGTTTAATTGATTATTTAGAACAGGACAAATAAATGAAACAACTTAAAAATATTACTATTGTTGGCGGCGGTTCAGCGGCCTGGTTAGCGGCCGCATACATTCAAAATAATATGTGGGATATTGAACTAACAGTAATCGACAAAGAAGTTGGAAATCCTATTGGTGTTGGTGAAGCAACTGTACTTACATTCCCATCATATTTAAGAGAGTGCGGATTATCTTTAACTGAATGGTTTAAAGATATTGATACAACATACAAAGCAGGTATTAATTTTCCTGGTTGGAGAGATCCTAAAGGTAGTGTATGGCATCCTTTTTATTTAAATAGAAGTTATCTTGATAAAGCCGCTACACAGTATGATATTTGGGCACAAAAACAAGATATGGATTTCAAAACTGCCGGGATGCCTACATATGAATGTAGTCAAAATAACAAAGTAGATATGTGGGGAGCATTCGACACCCTAGCATTCCATATTGATGCTGGCAAACTGACACAAGTATTACAAAGACATTGTGGAGACAAGATTAATCTAATTAAAAGTGAAGTTGTTAATGTAAATCGTAACGAACAAAATGATATTGAAAGTTTAGATTTGAAAAATGGAAAAAAACACTATTCAGATTTTTATATTGACTGTACAGGCTTTGCTAATATTCTTAAAAAACCTAAACGTGTAGAACTATTAGGTGAAGGTAGATTGTTTACAAACACTGCTGTTGCTGGACATGTTCCGTACAATGATGTAGAAAAAGAACGTGTACCATATGTAAATTGTCCTGCTGTTGATCACGGTTGGATTTGGAAAATTCCTACACAAACACGTTTTGGTAGTGGTATGGTTTTCAATAAAGACATAACAGACATTGATACAGCAAAACAATATTTTTGTGACCACTGGGATGGTAGAATTAAACCTGAAGACTTAAAAGTTATTGACTGGCTTCCTTATTACAGTGAAAATTTCTGGGAGAATAATGTTGTTTCAATTGGCCTTAGTGGTGGATTTATCGAACCGTTAGAGTCAACTGGACTTGCTAGTATGACTAATGGTGTTAAAATGTTAGCAGAGCGTATTCCGCAATACGCTTACGGACAAGCTGATATAGACTCATATAACAAAGATATGCAATACTGGTACGAAGATGCTGTTGACTTTATTAATAGTCACTATGCTGATACTAAATGGGACACACCATTTTGGAATTATGTAAAGGAAACACATGTTAAGTCAGACAAACATTTATTTTATGAACGCTGGTTAAAAGATCCAAACAGAAAATTTTATACTAATGTACAGTCTCGTACATTGTTTCATCCTCCTAATTGGCACTTGTGGTTAATACAAATGGGATATCCTATTAATGTAGATTTAAATTACCTAAATCCTATAGAAATAAACTTTATCATGCGTGACTTTTTGATAGCAGAGCAACATCGTATGCACGGAAGTGTTAATCACACTGATGCTATTGAAAGTACAAATATAGGGTTAGACTGGGCTGAACGAGCAATGTTCAGAGGAGATAGAGGAAGTTTAGTATGAAGATAGTTGTTGTTGGAGGAGGCACTGCCGGTTGGCTAGCGGCTCTAATGATTTCAAAAATTAAGCCCGAAAACACAGTAACAGTCATTGAAAGTTCAAAGATTGGTATCATAGGTGCAGGCGAAGGATCAACAGGATCACTAACAAATATTATCCACAATGAGATGTGGGACTTTGGTTGCAACGAACAAGACTTTATTAAAGAGTGTGATGCTACAATTAAATTAGGTATTAAACATATTGGTTGGGGACCTGACAAAAACAAACATTATTATGGTCCTATTGATGGCACACCAACTAGTAATGATGTTGTTGACCTTATGTTTCAACATGCTTTAGGTTACAGAGATCAAGACTTATTACATATTGCTACTGAACTTGGGTATAAAATACATCATAATAAAAATAGTTTTGTTGAGCCTGCAGGCAATCATGCATATCACTTTGATGCACACAAAGTAGGCCAATATTTTAAGAAGATTTGTGAAACTGTTACACATATTGACAGTGAAGTTGAACAAGTTATGCTTGAGTCAGACACTGGATTTGTAGAGTCAGTTAAGTTAAGTAATGGTAATACTGTTGAAGGCGATATGTTTATTGATGCTAGTGGATTCAATCAAGTGCTTATGAAAGCAGTAGGCGGAAAATGGAAAAGTTACAAGGATAATTTGCCTGTAAACAGTGCATTACCATTTTTTTTGCCGTATGAAGATGATGAAATTATTCAACCTGTAACTAATGCATGGGCACAAAATAATGGTTGGTGTTGGCAAATACCTACAAAAAATAGGCGTGGTTGTGGATACGTATTCAGTGATGAATTTGTTACACCTGATCAAGCACATGCTGAACTTGAGCAAACAATTGGGCGTAAAGTTGATCCAATTAGACTATTAAAGTTTGAATCAGGAAGGCAAGAAACACTTTGGATTAAGAATGTTTTATCAATTGGATTGTGTGCGGCCTTTGCAGAACCATTAGAAGCAACAAGTATACATACAACAATTATGCAATTAAAAGATTTTGTGTTTAGTTGCTTGTCTACTAACAGAGATATCACATGCAACGAAGGAACCGTTAACAAATACAACAATGACAAAGCTCATATGTATGACACAACAAGAGATTTCTTAGTAGCACATTATACATGCGGACGCAATGATACAGAATTTTGGAAGTATATTGACAGTGGAGTAACAACTACAGAGTTTGTAAAATCAATACACGAAGTTTGCAAACATAGAGTACCTAATATGACATTATTCCCTAGACCAGAAGGCGGAGCAGGATGGCCTTTGTGGAGTTATGTACTTGCAGGCACAGGTAAATTAACATCTGAAGTTGCTGAAAGAGAATTAAAGTTTAATAATGATATAGATTTTAGTGACAGTGCATATCGTTATCATGTTGAAGTTTTTGATAACCACACTCAACATTTACCAGACAATACACAATATATAAAGGATATGTAATGAAAGTTTTAGTTATTGGCGATGTAATTATCGACAAATATATCTACGGTACATCTACACGTATCAGCCCAGAAGCACCTGTTCCTGTAATAACTTATATTGAAGAAAAAGAAACAAGAGGCGGTGCAGGACTTGTATATGAAAACTTAAAAAGTTTAGGCGTTGATGTTGATATGTTTGAAACACAAGGTCAAGTTAGTGTTAAAACTAGAATAATTTGTGACGGACATTATATCACACGTATTGATGATGACGCACAAGCAAACGGAACAGAAGTTTTAAAACAAGTAAAAGAAACTAATTTTTCTCAATACGACTATGTTTTACTAAGTGACTACAACAAAGGTGTATTAGATGAAGCAAGAGAAATTATTGAACATATTAATACATTTAATTGTAAGATAATTGTAGATCCAAAAGAAAACCAGTGGTTCTACGAAGGTGCTTGGTTAGTAAAACCTAACTACAGTGAATTCGAATCATTAGAATTTGATAATTGGCAGGGTAATATTATTACTACTAATGCTGGTGAAGAAGTTATTGCTACTATTGATGGTAAAAGATATGAAGTACCTGTTGATAATTTAGAAGTAGCAGATGTTACAGGTGCTGGTGATTGTTTTTTAGCAAGTTTTGTATATGCACTTACTAAAGGGCATGATTATGAAAAAGCAATTAAGATTGCTGTTCGTGGTTCGACAGAAAGTGTAAAACATGCTGGTACATATATTCTTAAAAAAGATGATTTAGAAGATGTAGTTGTATGGACTAATGGAGTGTTTGACATACTGCATATAGGCCATTTAAAGCTACTTAGACACGCATACAGCTTAGGAAATAGGCTTATAGTGGGTATTAACAGCGATACAAGTGTTAAGCGTTTAAAAGGCGATTTAAGACCCATTAACGATCAGGACACCCGCAAGGAATTGCTCTTAGAGCTTGGTTTTGTAGATGATGTAATTATTTTTGATGAAGATACTCCGTTGGAAGCAATGACCAAATTAGAGCCAGATATTATAGTAAAAGGTGGCGACTATACCTTTGATACTGTGGTAGGAAATCATCTAGCTGATGTTGTTATATTCCCTACTGTTGAAGGACATAGCACAACAAGCATAATTAAAAAGATTGACAACGGTAATTAAAGATAGTATAATAGTAAAAAGAGGTACAAATGAAAGTATTAGTAACAGGACATAAAGGATTTGTTGGTAGCTATATTGCCAATTATCTACAATCAAGAGACCACGAAGTTGAAGGCTTTGAGTGGGTTGAACATGTAGTTCCAGACGTATCATCATACGATTGGGTAATACATTGTGGAGCAATATCAGATACTACTGAAAGAGATGTAGACAAAGTTTGGGCTCATAATTATGAATTTACATTACGTCTATTACAAGTTTGCGAAAATTATAATACTAATATTCAACTTGTAAGTACTTCTGCTGTTTACGGTAACAACACTAGTTTTAAAGAGTCAGATCCTGTTTATCCGCAAACACCTTATGCATGGAGTAAGTACCTAATTGATAAATTCTTAAAAGAAAACGGCTACGAAAATTTTGGTATGCTTGTACAGAACTTTAGGTACTTTAACGTATACGGTCCTGGTGAAGGTCACAAAGGTGATCAAATGAGTCTAGTTAGTAAGTTTCAAAAGCAAGCAAGTCAAGACGGAGTAATTAAACTATTTGAAGGTAGCAATAAATTTAAAAGAGACCTTGTAAGTGTGCATGACGTTGCTGTTGTACATGAAAAAATGATGCATGAAACTGATACGTGCGGTGTATTTAATTTAGGAACAAGTAAAGCAGTTAATGTTGAAGAAGTTGCTAAATTAATTGCTAAAAGATATGATGCAAAAATTGAATACATTCCAATGCCAGATCATTTAAAAAGTCAATATCAAGAATACACTTGTGCAGATAATGCAAAACTACATAATGCTATAGCAATAAGACACTGGCATACAATCGAGGAGTACATTAATGGAACCAACTAGACTAGAAGGTAAAGTAGACAAAGGCTGGGGTTACGAAGTAATTTGGGCAACGAATGATTTATACTGTGGTAAAATTATGGTATTTGAAAAAGTTGGTTCTAAGTTTAGTATGCACTTTCATAAAGAAAAAGACGAAACATGGTTTGTTAACAACGGACGTTTTCTATTAAATTATATTGACACAACTACTGCTGAGTATAAATCACAAGAACTTACAGAAGGTATGACATGGCGCAATCCGCCACTAATGCCACATCAATTAGTTTGTATGGAACCTGGAAGTAGTGTTACTGAAGTAAGTACACCTGATAGTGTTGAAGATAATTATCGTATTGCACCTGGTGATAGTCAAAAGTCTAAGCCACAAATGGAAACAGCACCATCCGAAGATGATGCTGATGGTTCTGTAACTACTACCCCTTAAAAAGATTAAGCCTGAGCTTCACCCCATTTAATAATAATATTCGCATCTACTGCCGCGCCTGACGTTTTATAAACGTTCAATGCAAGCACGTCTGGACCATTTGGGAAAGTACCTCTACCACCTAGTGTAGTATTTGTAAGTTCTTTCAATTGTCCTAGATCCAATGTAGATCTTTCTCCAGGTTGAGCAATGAATGAGAACACTGTTTCTCCTGGCTGTGCGTATGGAGGTTGTTGGAATTTAAAGTTGTACAAGTCGCCTGGGCTAAGTGTACCGTTGTAACTGTTGTTAAAGCTAACTCTATAGAATTCAATACCACCCGAACCTTGGTTCCCAAATAGTAATGGTCCTTCAATATTTGACACATAACTTGATGATGGCATACTAATATCGCCTTGGTTAGTTGGTGCACCACCAGCATCACCAATTTCAGTACCTGATCTTGCACCAGCCGCGTCCCAAACATTTTTAAGGAAGAATGCAAAGTTTGAATTAGATTCATCGCCACCTTTTTGGAATGTTTGTGTAGCACCGTTACCTGAATTTGAATTTGAATTACCTGAGAAGTAAACTAAGTATCTTCCGTAAATACTTTGGTCAACAATCTGTTGAATTGTAGTACCTTGTGGGAAGTATTCGTTTCCTCCGCCATCTGCGTTAACCTGGTCACCAACTGATAAGTTAGAATCTTCCCAACTGTTTGCATCAAAATATGCGTAATTTCTGTTTGTTCTAAATGACCACCATGGCATTAATTGTGCTGTTGTTGTAACCTGTGGCATAACTGCCGCTGTACTATATGTCGCTGTATCACCACTGTTCCAGTTAACAGAACCACCTGATGCAACCTGTGCAAAACTTGGCTGTCCACCTTGTGCTAGTCCTGACAATCCAGTCCAACCAATGTCTCCTGGGTTAAGTGGATAGTTCTGTGGATTCAAAATACCTTCAACAACAATACCGCCGTAAATTGGAGCGTTAGAATTTTCAGGATCAAGTCCATCTGATGTAATCTCTAGACCTTGCATAAGCAACTGAGCTCTGTTTAACAGTTCTCTATCACCTAAGTCACCAACAATAGCATTACTAACACTAGGTGCTAGTCTAAGTAAGAACGCTGTTTGTCTTGTTGTACTAATGTTTAGTCCTGTTTCTGTGTATGAGAAGATGTAACCTCTATCATCATCAAAGCCACCGTCTGTAATAAACGCTGAACCCCAGTGTGATATAAGTGGTGTAATACTGTTACTAATTAAAATAACACCAGTACGCTCTGCGTGTCCACTTGCTGGACCTGCGTTGTACTGTCTAGTTGCACCAGCTTGGAAGTTTTGTAGTGTAGTTCCTCTTGTACAGTTTGTTAATCTTTTTAGTGTATGATCAATAGTTGTGTAACTAATAATTTCGTTATCAATATACACTGTTCCGTTATCTGGGAAGAACTTAGATTCTACAACTGGTATAAATGTTTGTGTAGCATCAATGTCGTCGATAAGAGCTGATGATGCACCTTCGTTTGTAACTTCATAACGCACTGGTAAGTTACCTGAACGCATAAACGCTTCTGTGTTTACGTTTGAGTTACGCATTCTGTGACAGAATACAAAGTTACCATCAGCACCACGTGCCATCCAGTCAATAAAACCAGCACCATACCAACTGTATTGAATACCAATCATCTGCATGTATCTAACATCCATATTGTATCCACTCTTGCCAGTGCCGTCCATTCTGTCTAAGTTCCACTCTTCTTGTAAAACTTTCTTATCTGTAATTAAGTTTACTTTACATGATGCAACATTGTTAACACCTCTGTAGTCTGGTGTTACTGTTATTTGTGTTTGTGAATCAACGTTTGCAACAACGTGTGTCATTCCTTTGATAACAATTCTATCACCAGCTTTTAACTGATCTCTAAATCTTGTGTTAGTACCTATCATTAAGTTAGAGTCAACTGTAACTTGTGCAGTACCTGCAATTTGCTTTGTACTTGTACGTTGTGCAACACTAATGTTCGAGCCATCAAACTCCCAATAAATTCCGTTTTGATCATCAAAGATACCTGAACGGACTGTTGCTCCATGCCAACCAACAACTGTCAGCTGTGCCGCAAAACCTAGTACAGCATTTTGTGTACCTAGTCTGCGTGTTGATAAACATTTTAATGTTCTTTCGTCAATGATTTGTGTAACAGTATATTCACCGTTATAACCTGCTGATTCAACACCAATAAGTCTAACCTTACCACCAACTTGTGCGCCGTGATCGTTATCATCTGTTACAATAGTAATGATTGCACCAATACCTGTGCCGTCTGCTGTAATAGTTCTTACGTCATAACTTGGTGCAAACAATGCACCAGTGGTATACATAATACCTTTACCTGACTGGTATCTAATATATTTTTTACTCTGTCTAATTGCTTGAGCACCGTGCTGTGGTCCGCCTGTTCCTAATTGTACACCACCATCATATGGTCTGTGAATAAAGAAACTATCTGGACGTAAGTACACGTTACCTTGGATTCTATCTTCTGTAGAACTGCCATCAAATTCACTTACAGATCCTGGAGCTCTTGTGTTATATCTAATCTTTTTACTAGTTGGAACATTAATTGCAATAAACGAACCTGCCGCTAGTGAGTGATTATTTGAGCCTCCATCATCTGAGTTAACATCAACAACAAATGTATCACCTGGCACAATTCCGTGTGCATAAGGCCATGTAATTTCAATAGTTGATAGTGCTTCAAAGTTAACACTTGTAGCCGCATCAATTGTAGTTGTTGTAAAGTCTGTTAGTGTAACACCATTTACTAAGTTTAGTCCACCACCTGCAACTGCTGAACCTGTAATACTTGCTGTGCTTAATCCACCGCTACCATCTTTGGCTGTTACAATAACTGTTGCATCTTGTGCTGGAGTTGCACCACCTAGTGTATTACCTGGAATAGTAATTATGTTACCAATTTCGTATCCGCTACCACTTGCGTTAATAGCAAGACTATATACACCTGAAGTTCTAGTAATATCAAATGTTCCGCTTGAGCCTGCATGTGCTACATTACTACCTGCTTGTCCAGTAAACACTGTTGGTAATGCTGGTGCACTACCTGTTATGCTTACTGTTGAAATAGCACCAGTTTCACCGTTTACACTATCAACTGTAATAGTTGCATCATTAGCAGGAGTAGATCCGCCAATTAAATTACCTGCTATTACATAAGTTTGACCTACATGATAGTTTGTACCATTTGCTGTAACTGTTGTACTATAGCTTGATCCGTCGTTTGCAATATCAAATGTTGCACCTGAACCAACTAGATCTGTCATACCTTTATTTTCAAATACGCCAGCGTCTGCCGCTGATGGTGTTGTTGATTCGTCTGCTCCTTCTACACGTACATCAGTGATACCACCAACGCCGTTAACTGAAACAACTCTTAAATATACATCGTTAGCTGGACTTGATCCGCCCATTAAAGCACCACTACAAATAAGTGTATCTGCTGTTGTATATCCTGTGCCGTCTTGTCCAAAAGATTGATATGAATACACACCGCTGGTTACATTAATAGCAAACTGTATTCCTGATCCTGAACCACCTGTAAATGCTAAGTCTGATCCGCCAAAGCTATAACTTCTTGTTTGACTTGGAGGTGTACCAATACTCCATCCACCATTATCTGGCACTAGTGCAGTAATTGATCCGCCAGCGCCAACACTTGTAACTCTAGCAACAAAGTCGTTTCCGCCATTGTTTTGGTTACCAGGTTGTCCTACACCACCTAATACAGAACTACCGCTAATAAATATTCTATCACCAATTGTATAGTTTTGTGAATCGTTTGGAGAGTTAACATCTACTGTTGTATAACTTCCGCTGGAATAGTTGATATCAAACTGTGTGCTTCCCATTGAACCACCGTTTTGCGTTAATACTGCTGTTGGTCCAGTGTATGCAATAGTTCCACTTAATGCAGTTCCACTTACACTTGCGGCTGTTACACCACCTGTACCGTTAACTGCTGTAACTAATATTGTTGCATCATGTGCAGGTGTAGTACCACCTAAGTTATCACCTGTAACTAATAGTTTATCACCTTGAATGTATCCTGATCCTGCTTGTGTTACTAAGTCTATTGAATATGCTGTGCCAGTTCTTGAAATTGTAAATTGTGCGTTTGAACCTGCAGGTGCTGTAATTGTTCCTGTTACACCTGTATAAGTTTCTGTGTTACGTATAATTTGACTTGTAAATGAACCACTCATACTAAGTGTGGTACCAGCAATGTTGTTAACAAAGATAGCATCTCCGCTACCGTTATCAGCCGCTAGTCCTACAACAATACCTGTTGTACTTGCAACTTCAATATCAGTATTACCAATATTAATATCATTTACTAAGTTTAATGGTAATGTATTACCGTCTGGAGTACTTGCAATAGCAGTAACCTGTGTTCCTGTTGGAAATGCCGCGTTAGCAATTGGAGCACCAACTTCTGGTACATCACCTGTAAACGCTAATCTGTTTTCACTTGTTTGTGCCGCCAAACTTAATGTCATAGTACCATTTGTACCATTACTGAATACTGTAAACAATGGCTGTCCAACACTTGCACCAGTATAGAAAGCACCTTTACGTAACTGTGTATAAGTTGTTGAAAGTACTTCGCCGGAGTTTGTACCAACTTTTGCTTTAGCGTAATATGTAAATGTTGTAGTTGATGGAATGTCGTCAATAATAAAAGAACCTTCTGACCTTGCCGCTCCACCTACACTATCTTCAAGTGCTTTAATTGTAATCGGAGTACCTGCTTCAAATCCGTGTGCGCCAACTGTTGTAACTGTAATTTTTGACGAACCAATTCCTGCTGTACCTGCTGAAGCATCTGTAATAACACTTAGCACTTGTGTATCAGTACCTGGAAGTTCGTAAACACTTGGATAACCACGCATCATACCAATAGCTGACCATTTAGTAGGCTGTAGTCCGTACTCAAAGTCAGCGTCAAGCATACTTAACGGTGGAGCAATACGCATACGTTCAATAGCGTCTGATCCAAAGTCATATGGTCTTGTAATTTGTTCTGGCGAGTCAATAAAGATTTGTAATTCGTCTGTTTCTGATTGACCTTCAGTATTATGTGTAAGATCTAAAATTGTAACAGCATCAGTAACTTGTAAGTATTTTGGAAAGTCGCTGTCTGCATTTTCATTAGATGAAGTACTATCATATTTTGGTACATAGCCACTTGAATCTCTTGGTGTAACATCGTCAACTCTTGTTACTCTACCACCTTTAAGTACATCTGTAAAGTTATAGATAACTTCTGTTTTAGTTGTGTTAGTTACAATTAATAAGTCACTAGCATCGTAGTTACCTTGGAATCTAACATGTCCTAAGCCTTTACGTTCGAATGTTGGTAATGCACCTGTACCCGAAGTCAATACATTTATAACAATTCCTGAAAGTGTTTGAATGCGTGAGCCAGCTTGGGCTTCGCCATTTACACCGTTAGTAACTTGTGCTACGTTTCCTTGGTATGGTGTTGACTGTGGACTGTTAGTGAATACGTGATTAATAATTAGATCACGTGTAAATTCTTTTGCTTTTACTTCTGCTACTCTGTCTCCATCAACCTGTGCAACATCTTGTTCCCAATATGTATGTGAAATTCTTGTTGTTTCTTCGTTACCTGTGTAGCGTAAGTCGTGTGCCCAAGCGTCAATGTTAAATCCTGTGTCTCTTTCACATTTAGACTGACTGTATGTATAACCTACAAATCCTGTTGCGTTATCGTTTACTTGTTGTAATATCCAAGCCGCAACTTCTTTTTGTATAAAGTCTTTGTTAGTTGTAAGCAATGCCCATGCATTCGGATATGAGTTATCATTTAATCCTAGTCCTGGGTAAAACTTGTAATTATAAATCTTTTTCTTAGCCATTCTTTATGCTCCAAATGCTACTGCAAGGGCTGTTGCCGTTGCGTCTACATAACCTTTACTTGTTGCGTGGGTGCCTACAGTAGGCTGGTTAATCAAAACCACGTTATCTGCGATATTAACATCACCTTTTACTGATGCACCATTCATATTTATAGTCGATGCTGTACTATCCGGATTAGCCGCCATATCAATTGTATGTACTCTAATCTGCGAAGGAGTATTATATCCAATTTCTACATTGTCAATACTACCTGGTAAAGCACCAATACTACTAATTGTTAGTCTACCATTAACTACAGATAATGATGTATTACCTAAATAGTTAACTTTGAAAACACCGCCTGTTACAGCAAGGCTTTCAAAACTGTTTGATACCTGTGTACCTGTGTCATCACCTGTGTCATCTGCAGGTGGAACATAAGCAACAAACGGAGTTCCGTTAAGCAAAATACTTTGAACATCAATAGTCGGTGCAGTTAGCTTACCCGATTTATCAACTGTAAAGTTAGGACTTTCAAATCCGTTTTGTGCTTGGAATTTATCGTTAATTACTGTTGCCATTTATCCCTATTTCCTTAAATTGCACTCAATGCTTTCACTACAATAGTACCTTGCATTGAACCGTGTACTGTACACTGATATTGATAATTGCCACTAATATTTGCTGGAACTTGCCAATATAATGTACCTGATGTTTTAGCTTGTGCATCTGATCCTGTTGACTCTTCTCCATCTAATGCAACGTGTATAAGTCCATTACTATATGGTGAACCTCCACTTGTTTCAATTTGGAATGGATGATTTGCGCCACTGTTAATTTTAAATGCAATCGTTGCACCTGCTAAAGCATAAATTGTTGGATCTTCTGTATTACCGTATTGACTAAACTTATATCCGTTATTACTATCAGCTGTTACAGTTAACATTGTCATTGCAGGATATGCAATCTGATCGTATGTATGTGGACTATCAATCCAGTCTGAACCATCATATACTAAAACATTACCTGCTGTTGCGCCTGTTAAGTCTGTATCTGATAAACTTGCAAACGTTGGAACTGTTCCGTTAATAGTAACTGTGTCACCTGATACTGATGTAGTAATATTTGTACCACCTGCAATAGTTAGTGTATCAGTTTTACTATCAGCCGCCGCTAGTCCTGCGTCTGATTGTACATTACTAAATGCGTTTTGGTTAGCTTCACCACTTAGTGCATCACCACTATAATTAATAGTTAGTGTATCGCCAACAACACTAGTTGTAATGTTTGTACCGCCAGCAACTGTTAATGTATCTGTTTGTGAATTTGCTGTAGTAGTACCTGAATCGCCGTCAACTGTTTGGAAAATATTTTGTAGTCCGCCAGCCGCTGGTGTAATAAAAGTAAATGTTCCATTACCGTTTGCAGATAAAACTTGTCCACTTGATCCGTCAATAATACTTAAATCAACTAATGAAGCCGGAATGGATGGCTTGTTGTTTAAGTTATCAAAGTTTGTAAAGTATGAACTATCAAATCCGTCTAATGTGTCAGCGTCTGTTCCGCCTCCACCTGATGTAGTATCTGTTCCTGGTGCCCATTTGCCACCGTCCCATTTAAGAACGTTGCCTGTTTGTGGTGCCTGTGATGTTGTATCAACATCTGATAAACTATTAATGTTTCCTACATAAGCAACCGGTTTTAAAGGATCTGTATAGTTAGGAATTGCTCCTGCACTTGCATCTAAAAGTAGTTTGCGCCATGCACTTGCATGTGCAACATAAACTGTTCCACCTTCATGTACGTGTAACATTGCACCATGATATGTGCTTGTGCTAATTGCGTTCATTTGGTTTAACGTTGCGGCATGAAATGCTACTTTGTTAATTTTTGAATCGTCATTTTGTATATCAAGTTCCATACTTGAGTTTACAATATCTTTAAGATTTGTTCCGTCGCCTAAAGCGTTATACAGCTCGTCTGTGTTAGCATTAACCTTAGTAGCACCTGCTCTAAGATTATCACCAGTACCGTCATTTGCGGCTGTACCTAAGTTAATTGTTGATTTTGCCATTCCTTACACCTTATCAAATGTTATGTTTGTATTATCGAAATACGTAGTTGTTGCATCAAAAGTATTTACCCCAGACTCCTCTACAGTGGATACATCTGCGACTATTGCAGGAGGAGTAAGCTGATGAATAGTTTTTGCATATGTAGCATGAAAAATTAACTTTGCACCAGCGTAAATATTTGACGTTGGACTAGCATTAATTTTTACTTCACTTGCATCAACTGTGACAGATAAATTTACTAATTCTTGGTTAATACTTGAACGTCCGAATATAGTTGCAACAGCTCTATCTGGTCTAGCAACTACTGAAAGTTGCATAATTTCTTTTTCATTTGAATCAAACTCTACTGTAATTTGATACACTGCACTGCTATATTCACCTAAATGAAATGAGTCTACAACAGTATTATATTGGACTCCAATCCAGCTACCTCTGTAACTAAAACTTGATCTGCTCGGCAGATGAATGGTGTTATTTGCACCTTTACTAAAAAGATTTGTCAGAAGTTTATTCATTGTTCATGCTCCATATTGTATTTATCGTTTTACAAAGATATGTAACAGTACAATTTATGTTAAATCTACTAGGCTATGAGCAAATTGATTTAGGTTATCAAATGTTTCTGTTTGTTTTTTAAGGTCTTTGTTAGCAAATGTATTTAACTTCTTAATTGTTTCAGCACCATGGCCTGTGCGTACTAATATAGGCTTTGCTTTAGCCTTTACAGCGGCTTTTAAATCACTAATTTTGTCACCTACGTATACACCATTCTTCCAATCAACCCCAATTTCTGCTGAGGCACGCTTAAACATACCTGTATTAGGTTTAGCATACACATCATCTTTTAGATTAGATGTGCTGTAATACAATCCGTTAATACTCCTACAACCTACATTCCAAAGTAATTCTAACATATAGTTGTTAACAATATCAACATCTACAGGATCCATTATACCCTTTGTTATGCCTGCTTGATTAGTTAAAATAACTACATCGTAACCTTTGTTGCGTATCATTTTAACTGCTTCTAAACTACCTTCAATAGGTGTAAACTGCTCAGGCTTTGTTACATATGTGCCTATGTCTACATTTATTGTTCCGTCTCTGTCTAGTCCTATCACAGGTGTACTCATTTTAAGGTCTCCATCTATCATCTGACCAGCCGTGTATTTCAGAGTTAAACCAGTCTAATTCGTAAAGTTTTATTGAATCTTCAGCTGTTAGTGTTTGCTTCCATTTGTTAACAAAGTCTAAAGTTTCGTTATTTAATTTGCATATCTGCTCTTGTACAAAGTCCGCCGCTTCGTGTGTAAGTGGGTGTACTTCGGGCTGATGTAAGTGTAGTAGTTCTGGATTTGGATCAGGTATACTAGTTGGTCTTGTTTCAAAAAACTCGTCGTCAACTCCAAAGCCTAGTGCATTAAGTATTGGAGGACATGTAGTTTTAATATCATCTTTATATTTTTCTAATATAGCTCTTACATCTTCTAATTCTAAATACTTATTTTTAGTATTAAATTCTTTACTAAGTTCGTCCCAACCTTCAGTAGGTTCCCTAAATCCTGTTGATATAACTTTGCATCCTAGACTTTCTAATGCTTTATGTGTACTGCTTATCAACGCACAATCACGCATTGTAGCCCACGCCATGTCAGCCCATTGCCACATAGACTCGTAACGCCAACTATTAAGTACAAAAGGAATGTCCTGCCCTACTGTTGCTTTACTAAAGTTGCCTGGAGTGTGCCAGCCTTTGCCCATATGAAATCTATCTTCTCTAAAAAAACTAGACCATTGCAATAAGATAATATCATCTTTATTAAACTTATGTTCAGTATGTGCTTCCCATAACCGAGTTGAAATATATTGATTACCTGCACCACTACGTCCCCAGTTCTCTCCAATAGTGGCGCCTTCTTGTTTATAATGATGTATTAGGATGTCAGCCCATGTAGGATAAAAATATTGTGTTAAACTACAACCAAAGGCAAATATTCTCATGTTAGTCTCCGCAACAATTGAAGCATTAATTTGTGCGGAATAGTTTTTGTTTTATCAAATTCTAATTTGTGTTGTATTGCTTGTTCAACATGATCCTTTGCACCTTGCGGGACTGTTTCATATTGTTTTAATATACTTTCGTTATCAAATAATCCTAAGCCATGCATTACTAATGCATAGTTGTATTCATTAAACAAAACTTTTTTAGTATGTGTAGTCATATCGTCAGCAATTGGCATTCTAACTTTCCACATACGTAAATTTTTATCTAAACTATCTGGTATAGGTGTTTCTGATACTGCTTTCCAAAACGGTGTATCTCTTCTTTCAGTAATATAATGTAACACAATAAAGTCTCTAATGTTATCCATAATAGCATTAACTTCGAGATTGTACCTATTAATTGTTTCTTGATTATGATTTATAAGACGTTGTGCTAATAAAAATGTTTGATTAATGCTACTACCAATACTACTTGCTTCTAATGGTTCTACAAAACTTTGACTCAGACCAATAGCACATACGTTACCTATCCATGCTTTGTCAAGTGTGCCTGGATCAAATTTAATATGTTTTGCTACTTCAACACCGTGTCCTAAATATTTTTCAACTTCGGTTTGTGCTTGTTCGGCTGTAATAAAGTCACTATCAAATATATAACCATTACCTGTACGTCCTTGAACAGGTATACGAAACATCCAACCAGCATCCATTGCTTTTGCAAGTGTCCATATTGGGATTTCATCTCCTTCTGGTGTAGGAAATACAATAGCTTCTTTCATTTTAAGATACTTACTATAACTTTGCCACTCGGCTCCAACTGCATCAATTAATAACCTAGCAAAGCCTGTGCAGTCAATATAAAAATCATACTTATATAATTCTTTTTCGCCTTGTATTGTTTCTACTTTGTTCCATTCACTAACATTTACACTAGTAATCTCGTCATCAATAACATTAATGCCTTTATCTAATGAAAACTTAGTTAAAAAGTCATTTAACTTTGCAGTATTAAAATGATATTGTGCTACTCCGGTATCATTAGGACGCTCGTCCATAAATTTATTAAATGGTGTTGCATTATTCCAAAGGTATTCACCTGTTAACTCTCTAGCATCTACCTTTTCACCAATCAATTTAGCATATGCAATTGGTGCGCCTAGTTGTTCAGCAACATATGGCTCATGAACACTTTGTAAGTATGGTTTCTCACTCCAGTCTTCAAACATAATACCAGATTTAAAACTAGCATCACATTCATTAATAAGTTCGCCTGTTTGAATACCAACAAAATCCATAAAGGCAGACCAATGTTCTGTGCTACCTTCACCTACACCAATAGTTCCAATCTTAGTAGATCGAATTACATCAATTTCAAAGTTTGGAAAACTTGTTTTTAATATTAACGCTGACACAAAGCCTGCTGTGCCGCCACCTACTACTGCTATTTTCATTTTGTTCCTAGTGATCTAATGTATACCATCCGCTTATAATGTACTTAACGCCTTTGTAGATAGGATTGCCTCGATGTGGATGTGTAAACGATGTAGGAAAGATAGCTAGTCTACCTGGAACAGGTTTAATTTTATGTCCTTGGTAAAGAAATTCTGTTTCACCGCCTTCTTCAACACCATTTAGATATATTGTGTATGCTAATACCCGTGTGCTTGTTGCTACATCAGCATTTTCGCAATGCCATGCATGGTATCCTTGGTGTGGTTTTGTTTTTTGAACGCTCATACCTTTTGCTGTATGTTGAAATAGCAATCCTAAGCTCTCATATTTCTTTTTATACTTTTCTAAATATGTTTTGTTTAGTGTTTCAAAGAAAAATTTACATAAATCTTCGTCTGCATGATAATGACTGTTGTGATTTGCCCAATCCATGTATATGCGTTCGTCTTGATTCCTATCAACACCTTGCTGTTGTATTGCAGTCATCTGCATTGAAGATAATTCTTCGAATCTTTTGATTACTTGCTTACACCAATCAATAGGAAAGATGTTATCGTATACTTCTACTCCATCAAAATTATCATCCATACTATTCTCCTATATAAAAAACTGCTGATTCATTCTGTAGTTATCATCTACAAACATACCCGGCTTAACATATGCAGTATGTAATACTGCTTGATTGTATAATACCATTCTATTAAACTGCATTGGTATCATTCCAATCATTTCCCAGTCATGTGAACTATCAGTAATGTATTGTGTTACTGGAATCTTACCTTCTACATCCATAGTGACATTAAAGTCATTGTCTACTACACTTTCAGTATAAAAGTGTTTGCCACCAAACTCGTAAAAACTTGTGCCGCCAGCAGATTCGTTTTCATTGTTTAGATAAATTGTACTAGCAAGATTAATACCTGATCGATTATCTTGATGTGGTGCAAGTGGGGGTAGTCCTTCTGATTGCATAACATTAATCATAAATGTTGCATTCATAAAGCTTCTATCCATGTATCCTGGTTCGTATTGATACATTATCTCCGGAAAAAACTCTGATGCTAAGTGATGATATGGTTGAGCTAGACTTGATAACTCGTAAAATGCATTAATTCTTAGTGCAGGGTTTCCGCCTCTAATACGTCTATTAACAGATGCTGGAATATCTAAAGCAAGTTGTCTTACTAAGTGCGGATTTTTATAAAAGTTATCAACTACTAATACATGTACACCTGCTTTTCCAAACTTATGTAATCTTGTGTCGTAGTTTTCATTAACAGCAAATGTTTCTTCTTCATTAATTGTGTTTTTAATCATCTTGTTTCTCCGATAGTACAAAATTAGCACTAATTGTTGACCTTATTTGGTCGCTAGTATTATTAGATACGTAATGTTCTAAGTTACTAGGAAAAAATACAATATCGCCTTCTTCTAACGGAGGTGTTACTCTATTATTGTATCTAAATGGTTGTGTTGACAATGCAGGAAGACCTGATTGATGTAAAAAGTCATAGCCCTTGTTATAGAATACAAAGTTGCCACTATCTTTTGGTGTGTTCATCATGTAAGCACAACTAATTTGTGCAACTCCTACATGGTTATGTACTTCTTGATATGAGCCAGGTTTGTATTTGTTAAGCCAACACTCAATTCTATAATCTAATTTTAAGTCTATACTAAAGTTTTCAAGATATTCGTTTAATCCAGTAATTGCTGATCTAATAAACGTCTTAAATGGTAAGTTCGAAGCATCAGGGTTACCATATGTAGTATCTACAGGACTGTACCAAGAAGGTACTTTGCTAAAATACTCATCCTTATCAAGTATATCAGCAAAGTCTTGTTGTACTTGTTCATGCTCCGGTAATTTTATCTTATATACTGGAATGGAATATAAGTTTACCAGCATTAGTTTTTCATTTCAATTAGTTTGCCATACTCAGGTAGATAACAATACTCCATTTCACTATTGTATAGTGTACGTACAGCATCATCTAATGTTTCAACTAAAGGTTCACCACCTAAATTAAAACTAGTATTAAAAATAATTGGAACACCTGTTTGTTTATGAAACTCTTCAATAAGCTCATAGTAGTGTTTGTTTTGTTCTTTGGTCACAGTTTGAATTCTACAAGTACCATCAACATGAATGATGCTTGGAATCTTTTCTGCAATGCCTTCTTGACAATCCATAGCATACATCATATGCGGTGTTTGCTCTAATCCACGCATATCAAACCATTCGTGTGCATGTTCTAAAAGAATACTTCCCGCAAAGGGTCTAAAATACTCTCTACGCTTTACTTTGTTTACATAATCCTTACCATCTTCGTGTGTTGGATCAAAAAGTATGCTTCTATTTCCTAATGCACGTGGGCCGTTTTCGCTTTTGCCTTGAAATAATGTAACAATATTTTTACTTCTGATCAATTCTATAATTTTTTTATTATCTGCATCTATAACCGAAGCACCATACTTGTTTGCAGTGTCTTCAATTTGATCATTAGTATACGTGTATTCAAAACCTTCGTAGATTGTTTCTGCATAATGTCTTACAGTTTTGTCTTTAGTAGTTTGATGATATACTAACATAGCCGCACCCATTGCTGTGCCTGCATCGTTACTAACAGGTTCAACATATAACTTAATACCTTCTTTATTCAACTTATCAAGGTACCAGTAGTTTGCAACACAGTTAAGTGCATAGCCTCCACTTAGTACTACATTTTTATTGCCAGACATTTCAACTGCTTTAAAAATAAGGTTCAATACTTCTTGTTGTGATCCTTCTTGTACTGCATATGCTAAGTCTCTACGGTTTTCTTGGGTAGTTAAGTCAGTTTTATTATCAATTGTATCTTGTGCTGTTTCTAAATAGTCATATTTTGCTTCATTTATTAAAGCCGCATTTGGATATGTTGGAATAACAACGTTTCTATCACTTGTTCGCCATTTGCCACCATTACCATCAGAATAAATTGGAGGAATATTTAAGTTTTTCTTACCATATGGCGCAAGTCCCATAGTTTTACCTGCTTCAATAGGTTGGAATCCACAATATTGTGTTACTGCTTCGTATGCTTTAACAATACCTGCACTGTCATCTAGTACAAGTTCATGAAATCCTTCTTCACCTTCGCGGTCTGATGGAATATACGGAATACGTGTTCCTGGAAAAGGCCCGTTACCGCCTTGATGCTTATATAAAGTTTTAAAGTTATCAGGATATGCACAATTAAAGATACTTTCACATTCCCATGACATGTATTCTTCGTTAAACACTCCCATGTTAATGTTCATTGGTATAAATGTACCTGCTCCATCAACAATAACACTTACTGCTGATTCAAATCCTGAACGATAAAATGCACAGGCCGCATGTAGTTTATGATGTATGTGACTTAGGTCAATTACTTGCCTATGATTATGTTGGCCATCTGCTGTGTAAGCATTATCGTTTCTATCAATTAGTCCTAGTTTCCTTGCTAATCCTGTATACATATCACCACCACTAAAGTCAATCCTACTTGATTCTGCTAATGGTTGTGTATGTGCTACTACAAGATAATCTAATTTATCTGTATAATCAAGAAATTTAATCATTGCGGCAAGTGGTCCACCGTCGTATTTTTTACGAGTTAGACGTTCTTCTTCGATTGAAAATACAATTTCACCATCTTTTAATAATACGGCGCCGCCGTTATGTCCTCTTGTGATTGCTCCAATCCACTGTGTCATATTGTTTCCTTTTATGTTTCTTTATATACTGTATGTATTTGCAATCTTGGTGATTGCTGACAAGAACTGAACCTTATCATTAGTCAATTTCTACATCATATGTAAAGTCAACTACAAATACCTTTCTTTCTTCTAGTGTAGGATATACGCCATGGTAAACTTTACCATCCATAACCACTACATCTCCTGCTATGCATTTTATCATATCACTTACTAATTCACCTGTTACAGGATTTACGGTAATTGCTTTTAATTTACCATTTAGTGGTGTTTCTGTGCTTATTGATATTGTGTTTAAGAACATAACACATGTCATTGTGCGTTGTCCTCTATCTTCATGTGTATGTAATCCTGAAAAAGTATTCTCTGGGTATGTTAACCACCAACACTTTTTAAATTTTATATTTTTAAACTGAAACTTTTCTATAGACTTTTTAATCCATTCTAAATATACACCTTGTTGATCTACATTATAAGGATATGCGAAGTCGTCGTCTTTATATTGTATTACTGCGCCGCCATAATCTATATGTGACTTTGGTGGATTATCAAATAGTTCTAAAAATTTACTATAGTCTGTATATTTGTCTTTACTAATCCAATAGTCGGGTATACGTCCGTTATAACATAACCAAAAAAAGTCTTTGTCTCCTTGATATGCAGTATCTAAAGTTTCTATATCCACTATAATACACCTTCATATTCAAAGTCTACAACAAATACGTGTCTATCTTCTAGTGTAGGATAAGATCCGTGCCATACTTTACCATCTAAGATTACCATTTTGCCTTCAATAGGCTTATGTGTTAAGTATTGAATCTCACTGTTTGTTGGCTGTAGTGTAGTTAAACAACCTGCTAAAGGATATTCTACACTTGGTTTTGGTGTGTCTAAAAATAACACACTTGTTAGTTGTTTTCCAGGTTGATGTGAATGTAATCCGCTGTATGCACCTGGTGGATATTTTACGCCCCATGCTTTTTTAAAATCTTTAATACGGATAGGCAAATCTTGTAGCTGAAACTTAATAAACATTAAGTACTCTTCTCTAGGATCAATGTCTGTAGGATACTGCATATCTTGTTTATAATATAAAGTTCCGTTACCATAGTCAACATGTCGATCGTTAGAATTATCAAATAACTTTAAAAACTTTTTATAACCTGAATAGTATAAATCATCTACTACCCATGTATCAAGTGCTTGTAATCTTTCTGAACTAGGATCAAACATTGTTGAAATGCCTCCTAGAAACTGATCTGGTGATTGTGACGGACCTCCCATTTTACTGACCTGTATGACCTAAGATTTTTGCTTGTTGTTTATTACCATGTGATGCCCCATCTGCATGTACTACTCCATGAGTTGGGCATACGTTTTCTGCTTGTGTTTCTTGCGGTTTGTAGTTTCCTGTGTAACTTCTCGGTTTCCCCAAACGCTTGCGAGCACTTGTAATAATTTTTTTAAAACTTTCATCGTTTAACTCCATAACTTCATCGTTAAATCGTTCAATTGAATCTTCCATTGTAAGTCTAATAGGACTAAACTTACGCTTGCCTTCGCCTAAATCAATAATATCAAAGTCTGGTGAATTTGGATAAGAAATATTAATAGGATATGTACTACCAATAACACTAGTACACGTAGTACCTAATGCTTTTGCCATATGTTGTCCTAAACTATCACATCCAATAAAATGATCGGCAATTTGAATTACGCTAGACCAAACTCTTACATCTGGAATTTGTGGAACTGCTACTGGAACTTTAGTGTTTTCTTCAACTACAACAGGAAATTCGCTCATTACAATCACAGCATAATCATCACGTAAGTCTTTACAAATACGTATAACATCATTTAAATGAAAACTTCTGCTAGTGCCGTCAATTACAAAGTCGCCCATGTTTTCAGCTGTACGTCCAAATGGTTGAAATACTACTACTTTGTCTTTTCCAGTTACTGCTTTGATTTCTTCAACAACTTTATACCCTTGTACAAGTTCATGCTTGTTCATATGTATAGTTGGATCTGGTAGATCTCTTACACCTTTATTGTTTATAGCAATATCAAATGCTTGTGCTAAACTACATTTTTGATTATAATATTCCCAAACCCTATAAGGTTCTGGAGAATAACAATCTCTGTCTTTAATGTAATCTTTGAATAAATTTTTATGCCAGTTGTCGTATGCTAGTTCGTGTAGTTGTGGATGACCTTTATAAAAGTCCATTCCGCCTTCACAAACAATAATAAAGTCTTGATCTGTTTCGTAGAGTTTTTCAAATGCTGGAATACTTGCAACAACTCTGCCTGCTCCACCGTTGATAAAATATGCTTTTTTGCGTTCCAATGTTTTCTCCTGTATAGTACAAATATTTATTGAGAGGATACTTTATAGGACGCCAATCTGGTAGTCATAAAAAAAGGGCCTAGTGGCCCTTAATTTATTAATTTATAATGCTAAATTTATTTTTTACCTGCAACCTTTTGAGCGGCAACATCTACGTCAACAGCAAATGCACCTTCTCTATACGGATCTGCTGGATCTGCTGATGTGTCTGGATCACGCATATCTTTTGGTACTGTAGGAAACATCATAACTGCTTGCCATGGCTCGTAGCCGTTTGCTTGTGCCCAAGCTGGTAAATCTCTTAGTCTTTGTCTATAATCTTTCCAAGTCTGTTGAATAGATTCGGGAGCGTCTGTCTGTCCAACTTTAGCGTCTGTATCATGCAGATGAGAATCTCTAACATCTCTAAGATCTTGCCATGTTAGATCCATTTTTGTACCTGTTGCGGCCCAATCATGAATACCAATATTAAATTCTTGTTTTTCAAAATCATATGTGATGTTTTGTTCGTCGTATACATCTCTTGGCTCTAATTCGTCTGTATATTCAACGTCCATATAACCGTCTGGTGCGTCCCAAAGAATTTTCCATTCTCTTTGACGTCTTAGCATAACGCCTTCGTCTTTACCGTCATCGTTACCAATTTCACATAGTAAAGGATTTTCTTTACAATCAACAGTAACTCTTGTAATATCTGCGGCAGTTGGTCTTTCAAGATCCATCTTTTCCCATAGACACCAACCAGATTCTTTACCGTAGTTATCTGTATCTGCAGGGTCATTACCTATTTCAAACGTTAAAAATTCAGGACCTTTATAAGTAAAGGTGCCGGTTCTTCCGTTTTCAAAACTATTTTTTCTCCACTCGTCCCAAATTGGGTAAGTAAATGTTTTTTCAATTTTTCTCATGTTATTCAGCTCCTAAAACTATTTATCATTTACATGAATGTTATTCGAACAACGCCTGAGCCGCCTTGTCCAGATCCACCTGCACAGCACTTAGCCCAGTTATTACAATATGAACTAACGCCTGGCATTCCGCCTCCTGCTGGCCACTCAATGTGACAACCGCAATTACACCATCCTTCGGCAGTTACTGATACTGTCATTTTACCAATTAATGGAGGTTGTCCTGATCCTGAATACTGATACACACAGTGACAGTAACCATGTCCTGGTTCCCATCCTGTAGTTCCCATCATTCCAAAATCTGCTCCAAAAATACCACATCTATTACAGTTTTCACAACCAAAGTGTGTGTGTCTTGGACCCCATGCGTCTCCATTACACATCCAGCCACCACAGCCGCCTACTGTACAAAAATTCGATAAGTTATGTCCGTTTACATAACTCTTACAACCCATACTTGCACCACAAGTATGTGCTTTACCACATGGCCAAGCGCCACCAGCACATACACTGTACTGACATCCTGGAGATGTTGCAATAGTCTTAGACCCGTAATTGCCTCCAGCGCCACCAATTGAAAATGAACAACAGTTACAGCAAGTGTGACCTGGGCCGCCACCGCCACCTGACCAAATTTCAAATGTTACTGTACTTGCACCATCTGGTACACACCAATAACAGCATTTTCCGTTTGCTTGTTCGCAACAGCCACTTTGTCTAGCACACTGATGACATCTCATGCCACGTTCATTGTAGATCCATTGTACACCCATATTGTTGCCGTTACCGTGTGCGATATCAGCGGACGTAATTGTTCCGTTAACTATACTGTCATTTGCTACTTTTTTATAACTTGCGTATGTTGCCATTTCTTATCCTTACTATGCGAATGTTATTCTAACCATGCCTGATCCACCCATATTGCCGCCTGCACAACATTTTGCCCAGTTACCACAATATGAACTTTGTCCTGTTTGTCCACCACCTGCAGGCCAGTTAACATAACAAGCACAGTTACACCACGCTTCTGCGTTAGCACCTGCACTGTGTCTGCCTACAAAAGGTGCCGAACCTGACATTCCCCAGTCTGCTGATTTACATTGACATCCACCGTGTCCACCCATTACCCCGGTTGATCCCATAATTCCAAAGTCTGCTCCAAAAATTCCACATATATTACAGTTACCACATGTTTGTGTATGGTTTGGTCCCCATGCACCACCGTTACACATCCAACCTGGACATCCACCTGTAGTACAGAAGTTACTTAAATTTGCACCATTAACATAACTTTTACAACCCATTCCTGCGACACAAGTATGCGATTTACTACAACGCCATGTACCACCTGCACAAATTGAATATGTACAACCTGGACACGTACTAATAGTTTTTACTGCATAGTTACCACCTGATCCGCCTGCAGAGTGCATACAGTTGTTACAGCAAGTAGCGCCTGCGCCACCGCCTCCACCTGACCAAATTTCAAATACTACTTTTGAAGTGCTAGCCGGAACTGTCCAGTAGCAACACTTACCATTTGCTTGTTCACAACAATCGCCAGCATCTGAACATGCCATGCATCTCATGCCTCTTTCATTATAAACCCAAAATACGCAATACTTGTTACCTGCGCCAGCGCCTAGTTTAGCGGCCGTAATACTATTGTCTTGAAAGTTGTCTGCTGTTAATGTTTTATAACTTGCGTATGTTGCCATTATTTTCTTTCCTTATACAAACGTTATTTTTACTATGCCAGATCCACCTTGACCTGAACCACCTGCACAACATTTTGCCCAGTTACCACAGTAACTAGATGTTCCTGGAACTCCACCGCCTGCTGGCCAAACAATGTGACATCCACATGCACACCATGCTTCGTTAGTAGTTGTACCACCGTAAGTTCCAATACCTGCGGCCGCTCCTGTCCAACCTGTTTGTCCGTGACATCTACAAGTTGTTGTACCTGCTTTAATACCCATACCGCCCATCATTCCAAAGTCAGCACCAAATATTCCACATATATTACAGTTCGCACAGTTTGTTACAGCATGTCTTTGACCCCATGCATCACCATTACACATCCAGCCGCCACATGCGCCAGTAGCACAAAAGTTACTTAGGTTGTGACCGTTAACATAGGATTTACAACCCATGCCCGCTGAACACGTATGTGATTTACCACATGGCCAACTTCCGCCTGCACAAACACTATATTGACATCCTGGATTGGTATCAATTGTTTGAATTGCATAGTTTCCGCCTGCGCCTCCAATTGCAAATGAACAACAATTACAACATGTATGTCCTGGACCGCCGCCTCCGCCGCTCCAGATTTCAAAAGTTACTTTGTAAACATTGTCTGGTGCACACCAGTAACAACATCTACCATTTGCCTGTTGACAACATCCTGATTGTCTTGCACACATGTGACATTGCATACCGCGTTCGTTGTATACCCATTGTGTCTTACGACAAGCACCTGCACCAGGTTGTAACTTGGTCCTTGTGATTGATCCGTCGGGTATTCCTTCCGATGTAACCTTTTTGTAACTGCTGTATGTTGCCATTTACGTTTCCTTAATAATTCTCTATACAGTGTAGATACGCCATCCGTAGCTATCGCCCGAATAAACAATATCAAATGCCGCGCCTTCTGTACTAACAGTCAAATTAGCTGAATCGCCTTGTATTAGTTTACCATTTCTTGCTAGTGTCAAAGCATTAGAGTCAAAAGTTTTTCTTAAGTCAAAGAATCTTATGACATCACCTACTGCTGGTGATCCTGGAAGTGTAATAGTAAATCCGCCGCCGTTAGTATCACAGAATATCTGTTCTCCTGATGCCGCTGAATACGTTGTACTAACTGTCTTAGCACTTAAAGTACCCACTGGTAACCATGCTGATTGATCGGAACTATAAAGTTCTAACACACTTAAATCTGTGTTAAATCTTAATGCTCCTGAACCTGCATTAGTAGTTCTTTGTGCTGTAGTTCCAAAAGGGACAGTTAAACCTGGTGAACCTACTGATATTCTTCTTCCCATTGCTTTATCCTATCCTTATGTTATGCCGCTGGTACGGCTGTTTCAATACCCATAACCATTGAGGTTACGTTAGCTTGACTTGATCTTACCACAACTTTTTTAGTTGCGTCAATTACAATACCAGTTCTCTCTAGTACGCCATTTGGACCAACGGATACATCATACTCTAAGTATTCTGCCGCTCCTGGTGTATCTCCAGTACTTGTTGATAATCTAATGTTTGTTGTATTCGAACCTCTGTTACAAAAGTTGATAGTAACAACACTATATGTATCAGCAGGCACTGTATAGATTGTAGTATTTGTATTTGCTGAAAGATCGCTTGATCCTAATATTCCTGATGCCATTTTATTACTCCTATGTTAGTATTTAGCCATTATGTTTTACTTGTTAAAAAGTACGCAAATGCAACTGGACTTCCACTTACACCGCCGTTAAAGTTCATTCCCGTAGTTACAGTAATTGGACTATTATCGGTTGTACCTATTGTATTTCCAGTAATATTTATTTTACCTGCTGTAACTGCGTTAACGTTCAGAGAGCTACTTCCTCCACCAATCTGTGAATTGATGTATGTAATAATTGCTCTTTGTGTCGGAACAACGTTATCTGAACTTGCACTAAATGTACCATCTGTACTAAATTCATTAATAACAGCGCCGCCTTGTCCTAAGCCAACTGCACCTAGTGACAATTCTTGTAGTCCTGCTAAACTGAATGCACTTGTATTCAAACTAGCTGATCCTGTTGATTGTTCAACGTTGAACAATCTACCAACTCTAAAGTTACCGTCTTGGTCAGTACTTGTGTAGAATATTCTACCTCCGCCTGACTCTGTAACTTCATCACTTGGATCATTAGCAACACTCGGTGTTCCTGGATAGTTAGTACTTGCAAAGTTACCTGTACCAATGTCTAGGAAATCGTGTCCTGTTAATCTTACTTGACTAAATCTCTTTCTTATTGTAATGTTAGTACCGTGCTCTGGAGAAGTTTCAACTCCTAAGTCTGGTGACACTTGTAAACTAGCAGTATAGTTACCTGAACTACCTAGTAGTTCTCTAACAAACACAATTTTAAAGAATCTGCTATCGCCATCAAGTTGTAAGTTTGCACCTTCAACTGGAATATCACTCATTCCGTAAACGTTCATAAATTGTGCTGATTGATAAATGTCAGCATATCCATCACCGCTTACTGTGCCGCCTGCAGTTTCAAAGTCTGTACCTCTTCCAGTCCATGTTGGCTGTGCTAACACACCGTCAGCAATTCTAGTTTCCCATGGAACTTCAGTAGTTTCACTTGGATCTGTAATTGTTAATGTTGGAGTACTTGTGTAACCACTACCTGGATTAACAATATAGAACTGTGTAATTCTACCAGTTGTTACTTCTGCTCTAACTTGAGCTCCTGTACCACCGCCGCCAATTACTTGGACTCTTGGTTCAATACTGTATGCTGTTGTAGCATCAAGTGTTGCTTCAATACCGTTTGTTGGATGCCATGTTTCCCAGCCTGCCGCATTATCTGATTCTTTTGCAATACTAGCAACTTTGGTACCTGGATTGTATGCACTAATAAATCCATACTGTCCTGCACCTGTACCTGCTGTAATAACAACTCTCATACCAATGTATTTTGTACTGTTGGCTGTTTCAGTGTTTGACAATGTAATAGATGTAGTTCCACCTGCCTGTGCAGTATTTTCACTACTAGAGTAACCTCTACCACCTATTGAGTCTGCATCATTAAACAATCCATCACTGTTAGTATCTTTTTCATTGTAACTAGATCCATCATCTGGGTTACGTAATCTAACTTCAAACAATCCACCATTTACATAGTTACCGTTAGCTACTACTGCACCATATCCATCTCCACTAATTGTGTAAGTTGCGTTAGTGTAGTTGTTACCAGCGTTAGTATATTCAAAGTGTATAATTTGATTACCGTCTGTTAATGCTCTACCAATCTGTGCTTCAAGTTTTCTGTTGTTAACACCACCTGTTGTTGGAATCTCAGTAACGTCAATAAATTCTGATACTGCACCTTTGTCACCGTATGAACAGTTACCATTAGTACCACGTATCTTACCGCCGTTTTCTGCAAGGTATCCAATATGTCCGTAGTATGAGAAAATACTAACAAGTTCTGCTCTACCTAAGTTTGTTACCCATGCACCAATACCATCACTTAAAATTTGTGTAAAGTCGTTAGCAACAATTGAGTCATTACCACCGTTGTGTAGTGCTCCATCAACTTTTAGTCCTACACATGCAGTACCAAAGTTTGTTACACCTTGTACATATGGAGAACGTGTTGTGATCCATACACGATCATCGTCTGGTCCCCAGCCTGGATCTAGTGAACAAAATGCTCCTGCTGTTGGACGTTTAGTTCCGTAAGCGTTTGCTGATCCTAATGTTCCTGATAATCCGCCTAATGTCATGTTTCTAATGCCTGTACCGTCTCTTAGTAAGTACATATTTTCTAATGTAGAACCGTTTACACTGTTACCATACATTAATCCTGCTATTAGTGTAGCATAGTTACTACCTTCACCTGTTGCATTGATTAAGTCATATATAAATGCATCAATATAATGTGCAACATCTGCTTCACAAGCCGCTTCATCAAATGAGTATGCTGGATAGTTTACATTAATATATTTTGTAACATCACGTCCAATAAACGCTTTGTTCAAATGTAGTATTCTAGCCGCCGCAAACTTAGTTTGATCATCAACTCTTTCATTTGCACCTCTATATAATGGTGCTGAACTATCGCCTGATGCTCCGTTAACTAAGTAATCAATTTGATCATATAGCTCTGTACATAAGTTTTCAACATAAGTTGATACTCCACTAGTACTCCAAGGCTTACTAACATTCTGTGTAAGTGTATTGCCAGTTTGTCTTGTAATTGTTGTACCTTCAATAACATCGTCGATTATTGATTTCATGTGTAGAATACCAGCTAGTGAATAAGTTGTATCAGCTGATTCTGTTACACTTCCTGCTGGTTCAACTCTTGTACTACGTAGTTCGTCACCAACAATAGCTGTTAGTTCTGGAACTCTAATAGGTAATACTTCAGTATATGTTCCTGTTTTAACATAGATAACTTTGTGTATTTTCTTTGCTGTAGGAACTGTATAACCTGCACCTAGCGAAATAGCTGATGTAATAATAGCCATACTTGCTGTTAACTCTGTTAATGCATTTGATTCTTCAACTCTTGTAGCGTCTTTAATTTGTAAGTATCTATCACCCGATGCAACACTATCTAAATCTTGATAGTCTGCCGCTGGTGTAGCACTGTCTAGTACATCTTCTACTAGAGAAATTACAAAGTTAAGTGCCGCAACGTTTTGTGATTCTGAACCAGTTGTAAAGAAGTCCGGACTTACATTGTCTTTCATTGCTTGTGCAACTCTAACAGTATGTACGTTTCCGCCGTGCTTAAGATCTAATACAATACCGTCTAATGCAAATCCTGCAAGTCTTTGGAACTTGTCTTCATCAAAAGCAAAACCAATAAAGAATGGTGATGTTTGTGTAATGATTTGTCTCTTAGCCCATTTTGCAGTTTCAAATGCAATGAACATTCTGTTTTCTTCTAATAGTGATGCCGCATTAGGATTCTTAGGTCCTTTTTCAACTTCTTCACATGCGTAACGAATTGATTTCCAAGGACGGTCAAGTGTTCCTCCTCCTGTTGGGAATACTTTATTTGCACCGTTAGTTGCAACATAGTAAACATCAGGAGTTAAACCAAAATCTCTCCATTCAGGTATTCCACTTGCACTAACACTTAGTACTTGTCCTTCACCACCAATTGGTAATCTTGCAGGACCTGATCCTGAACGATAAAGTAAATCACCTTCAGTAGTAATTGCTGATTCCTCAGCACCACTTGCTAGTGTATTCCAATATGTACCATCGTCTGCAGATGGTTTATTAAGGTTGCTTGATGTGTGTGCAAGAATACAAATATAACTTATTAATCCTTCACGTACTGTATCACCTGCATCATATAATGTAGCAGTTGACCAACCGTTTTTCCATTCAATACCTTGGTTTAGTCTTGACCAATAAGTAGAATTTGGTGGACGTTGTGCTTGGTTGTCAGCAATAGCTAGGTAAGTATAACCACCTAATCTTACAACATCGCCAATTCTGTAATCTTGGTTAGATGAATCATCGCCCCAGTCACCTCTATTATTGAAGCCTGAAGTTACTAGATCAAATTTTGAACTAGATGCAGGATTTTCTGCAAAAACGTTATCGTTAGCAACATATTGGTTACCACCATAAGTTACAAAATCACCTGGTTGATATCTTTCATCTGGTTGCCATGAATTTTCAAATTCTAGTCCAGGTACAAACTTTTCCCAATTTGCAATATCTGCTTGGAGTGTACCTAACTGTGAGTCTGGATTAGTAACAACTGATGTGTGATGAGTTGTACAAATATAAAGTGTTGCACCAAATAGTACAATGTCGTTAACTTTATATCTATAAGCATTAACCCATTCGCCTAAATATTCAAAACCTTTGTTTAGATAATCCCACTTACTTTGATCTGCTTCAAGTCCGTTTGCGGCTGTAGCATTTGAAGTGTGTCCAGTGTTACAAACATAAAGTGTTCCACCATATCTAATAATGTCGTTAATTTTGTAACGAGTTGAAATAGCCCAATTCTGTTTCCAGTCTTGACCTTCTGAGAACAAATCCCATTTTAAAATATCTTGTTCAAGTCCAAGTGCATTAGTGGCCGCGGCAGTGTGACCAGTGTTACACAAGTAAATGTTACCACCATATTTTACCAAGTCGTTTGCTTTATAAATTGTTCCAGCTACCCAGTTGTCTTTCCAGTCAATGGATGTAGCAAACTGATCCCATTTTGATTGATCAGCTTCTAGTGTTGCTTGTGCTGTGTGGCCAGTGTTACAAATGTAAATAATACCACCATATCTTACGATGTCATTAATTTTGTAAAATGTTGATGTTGACCAATCACTTTGCCATTTTGTACCATCACTGAATAGATTCCAGTGTGATGCGTCTGTGTAGAAATCAGCACTTGAAGTATGCCCTTTCACTGCAACGTAAGTACGTCCACCGTACCTAATTACGTCATCTTTCAGGTAACTCGTTCCTGTTGTCCACGAGTCCTTCCAAATAAATCTAATTCTACCTAGCTTAAATTCTGCCATTTTTTGCTCCGTTCTTGATATTATACATATTTATCATTATTATATCATTATCCATTAAAGTCATCTCGTTCAGTTCTGCCCGACATAAACATATTCATTGCGGCTAATCCGCCGCCTAGTGGTCCGTTAACAGTCAAGTCAACTGCTACAGTAGCCTGTGATTCTGGAACATTTACTCCAGCTGTGTTTGACCACGTAGTGTCTTCAAATACTAACTGACCTGCTGTTAGTTTGTTTGTAAACAAGTTTGATCCACCACCATTAAATCTATTTTCTATGTATAGTTTTAATGCATTTTGTGTTGGAACAATATTGTCTGAGTTAGCAACAAAAGTATTATCAGTACTAAATTCTCTAATAACAGCCTGTGTTCCTCCAACTCTAATTCCACCAAGTCTTAACTCATCTAGTCCTTCTAAGTCAAAGAAGTCTGCACTTAATGTAACACCACCTTGTGCCTGTGAAACTCTAAATAACTCACCAACTCTATAGTTACCATCTTGGTCTGTACTTGTGTAGAATACTCGTCCGCCGTTTGATTCAACAACTTCATTTGCTTGTCTTGTTTCATTCGACGCTGATTGTCCAAATACATAAAGCCCTGGATAGTTAGTATTAGCAAAGTTACCAGTACCAATATCTAGGAAGTCATGTCCTGTAAGTCTACAGCTACTATAACGTTCACGTATAGTAACTCCGGTGCCATGTATAGGTGCTAATGCACGACCTAATACTGGACTAATTTGGAATGTTAATTCAATGTTTGGTGCTACACCGCTTGATTCTGTAACTTTAACCAATCTATAAATTGTATCACTTCCTGTAAATCTTACGTTTGCACCTGGTCCTGGAATTAAACTCAGTCCACTAATTTTCATAGTGTTACCAATTTGTAATTCTTCTCCAAAACCATTACCAGCTATTGTTACAATCGCACTTTGATATCCTGTACCTCTATTAACAAATGTTGGTTGTGGTAAAGCGCCGTTGTTAATATCAACAACATAGTACGGCTCACTGTACTCTTCAGGATCTTCAACTGTTACTGTTGGTGGAGTAATATATCCACTACCTGGATTGTAAATATTAAACTGATTTAATTTTCCATCTTTTACTTCAACTCTTGCAAATGCTGTTGCACCACCAGTAATAATGTTACCAACTGATCCTGCATTTGATAAGCCAACCCATGTTGGTAAGTTATTTCTAATTCCGCCTGCTATTGCTGTTAAGTTTCCTGTAGCTTCTCTTACAGTCCAACCATATCCGTTATCTGAACTTACTGTTGTTCCAGTGCTACTTACTGCTAAGAATGCACCTTGTGTATAACCAATTTTCCAGTTTTCTCTACCTGAGTCTCCAACTAATTGCGAGTCTGACCATGCAGTACCAGTGTCACTGTAGATAACTCTATCTGACTGTGCCATTGTTGCAATCCAACAGTTGTTACCAAAAATTAAATCGCTGTATACTTCTGGTGCCGCAGGTGTTACCGCCGCTCCAGTGTTCCATGTTACTCCATTGTCTCCTGAATAAACTGTAGTACCGTCTTCAGCGATTGCAATCCATTTGCCTGCACCGTATGCTAGTCCTACCCACGTAGTTGCACTTCCGCCTGTTGCTACTGTAGTCCAAGATCCACTTGCAACTTGTGTTGAGTCGTCTCCTGTTGTAAGTGTGTTTTTATAAATGTTTGCATTGCCTGTAGCAAGACACATAATTGTATCATTGTTTGGTCCACCAATTGCAACATGTTTCCAAGATGTACTTGCTGGAAGTGTTGAGTGATCAAAGTTAATACCATCATTTGAATATACTAGTTTGTTACTACCGTCTGCAACTGCCGCTATAATTGGACCAGTTTTAGCAAAGCCTGACCAACTTAAACTGTAGTCTGCTAAATCTCTATTTGTCCAAACTGCGCCATCTGCTGAAACATAAAAGTCATTAGTTCCAGTTACAGCATAATACCACATACCAATGTCGTTACTATAACCCATACCCAGTGAACCTGTTTGTACACTGTTGTTAGACTTACTAAATGTTGGGCTTTCTATACTAACTCTTGGCTCATAAAAGTAAACTGTAGTTGCTGATAATGCTGTTACATTTAATTTCCCTGGAACAATATTATCCCATCCTGGTGAGTTAGTTGATTCTGTATATACTGTTGCAGTAAATGTTGCAGGATTATAACTTTGAATCCATCCATATTGTCCTGCACCAATACCTTCAGTAATAACAATACGCATTCCTATTAGCTGTGCCGCTGTTCTTACTTCTGAAGCCGCTAAAATAATGCTTGATAAATCTCCGCCCTGTGCTGAGTTACCAAAAGATTTAAATCCTCTACCACCAACGTTTGTACTGTCATCTGGTAATTGTAAATCAATTTTTGAAATAGCACCTTGTCTAAATTCATCAAATTGCATATCTAGTCCAACACCTGATGCTTGAGTAGTTGATGCTGTTGCTTGTGTATAAGTTTGTCCTGTATTTTTGTATGCTAGTGCAAGTATAGAAGTACCTGTTGACCAAACTTCATCTACAGTTGCTTCTCCTGATTGGTTATTAACTGTAGCAGTTTGTGGAGTTTCTGTTGTATCAAATCCTTCTGATACACTACCAAATGTTCCGTACGAGTTGTTACCGTTAGTAGCACGTAAAATTCCGCCGCTCTCTGCTAGATAACCAATGTGTGCGTAATATGTAAACACTGATACAAGCTCTGAACGTCCTCTGTTTGTTGCCCAGTAACCAATGCCGTCACTTAGTACTTGTGTAAAGTCGTTAGCAACAATAGATCTGTTACCACCGTTGTGTAGTGATCCATCAATTTTCATACCAACACAGTTGTCACCAATTGTTGTAACACCTTGTACATATGTTGATCTACCGCCAGCAATTCTCTTTAAGTTTACAGCACCTGCTGATGCACTTACAAATGTGTGTGCTGATGTTTCAGAACTAATCCCTACATTCATTGTAATAATATTACCACTTACGTTTGTAATTTCAATGTTTTTATTATAATAAGGATCTGTAGTTCTTGGATGGGAAAGTGGTGTAACATTTCCATCACTAGCACATGTCCATGTTAAACTTTGTGCGTCTAGTGTAATAGAATTTCCTATTTTAATGTTGTGTGACCAGTTTACAGAATTCATTGATGCAGTTACAAATCTATGTTCAGATACATTTGAACTTACACCTACATTTACTGTAATAGTAGTAGCTGTTTTTGCAACAATTTTACATAACTGTCCGCCGTGTGCTGGATCCGAAACTCTTGGATATGCTTGTGGGTTTGCATAGTTATTTGATGCACAACTAAATTGGATACTCTCGTCATCAAAAGTAACTTCTTCACCTACAGATAATCCATGTACAGTACCAAATTCTAATGTCATTTGTCCTGTTACAGGATCGTAAGTTGTTCCTGTTGTAGGTGTATATTGTGCTGTTGGTAATGTCAATGTCATTACACCTGTTGTTGGTTCATAAGTACCAGCTGTTGGTGTATACTGCATATTGTTTACGTTTGCAATCCAAACACTTGAATCGTCTGGTCCAGTACCTGGATCTAATGAAACAAACGCTCCGCCTGTTGGACGACTTGTTCCGTAATCGTTTGGTCCTACTAACACTCCTGTTAATCCTTTAAGTGTTAAGTTTCTAATTCCACAACCATTTCTAACATAAAACATATTTGATATGTTGTTAGCTGATGGAATAATTAATGCTTCTTGTGGTTGTGGCACACCGTGTATATAAGTTTTTTCGCCTAGTACAACATCGCCTTGATCAGTCATAGCCGGTCTAACTGTAGTTGATCTAAGTTCTGCACCTACTAGTGCAACTTTACTAGGAATACTAATTGGAAGTATTTCTGCAAAATCTCCTGACATAACTTTAACTGTTGCATGTTCGCCAACTCTGTTAGGTTCATCTGCTAATAAGTAATTCATTGCAAATCTAATAGTTCTAAATGGAGAGTTTAATGATCCACCTGCTGTAGCATCGTCAATACCGTTACGTGAAACATAATATAAATTATCTTGTAAATCTAATGTATCCCATGCTGGCATACCGTTAGTTGATCTTAGCGTTTGTCCTGTTGCGCCAATTGGTAAACGTAATGTATCAATTGCTGTAGAATCTTGATCTTGGAATGTTTTCAAATCACCTTTTCTTGCTAACTTGTTAGTTAGTGTACCAAGTACTGCAATTTTCCAGTAGTTTTGATCTGGCTGTTCTACATCTAAATCTGGTCTTGATGCTGATTCACTTGAACGATGATATTGTAAACAAGTATACGAAGAACCTTGCCAGTTAACTATATCACCTTTAAAGTATTCAATATTATCTTCCCAATAGTCACGCCATTGTCTACCGTCAATAACTAATTCCCAGTATGCAGGCCATGTATCAGGCTGTAAGTTTGTACTGTCTTGAATAGCAATATATAAGCTACCTGAAAGACGTACTAGATCACCTGTTTTGTAATCTACAAATGCAGAGTCATCGCCTGCACCGTTCCAATTACCTTTAAACGTATAACCTTCAAATGATACATTCCAATCAGTTCCATATAAACTTGGTTGTAATGCTGTATTAAATGTAATTGCTTTATAAATGTAACCACCGTAAAGTACAGTATCACCAGGTTGATAATAAACGTTATCAGCCCAAACATTTTCATATTCACTACCAGGTAAGTATACTGCCCATCTACTTGCGGCATAGTCTGTATTAAATCCACCACTGCCTGATGTTGATGTGTGTCCTACTAGACACTTCATTAAGTTGGCGCCACGTTTTACAATGTCGTGTTTCTTATATCTATAATCTGCTTGCCAAATACCTTCAATAGTTTCAACACCTGTATCTGGATCTTCGTAAACTTTTGTTACATATTCGATACCATCAAGTTGTACTGCCCATTTAGCTTGGTCTTCTTCTAGTCCAAGTGTAATAGAATCTGCTGATGTGTGTCCTTGAACACACTGATAAACAATACCACCGTACTTGACAATATCATTAACACGATAACGTGTACCAATTGACCATGTAGCTCTCCATGTATCACTGTCTGACAATACTGTCCAGTCTGCTTGGTTAGCTTCAAGTCCTAACAGCGTAGTTGCGGCAGAAACGTGCTGATTAGTTGCTTTGTAAACTTTACCATTGTAACGTACAAGATCGTTTGTTCTATATAATGTATTAATTGTCCAGTTGTATTTCCAGTCAGCGGACGAAACAGCAACTAATGTCCATTTTCCAATGTCAGCAACTAGACCGTCTGTACCTGAAACAAATGTTGCGGCAGATGTATGTGATTCAGTACATTCGTAAATACTAGCACCGTATTTTACTAAGTTACCTATGGAGTAATCTGTACTAGTAGTCCAAGTATTTTTCCAAACTTTACCTTCTGATTGTTTAGTCCATTTTGGTTCAGCTGGTGTAACGTCTGTACCTGCTACGTCATTATAGAAAGTTCCTGCTGTATGTGTTTTTAATGCTACATACGTAAAACCTTGGTATTGTATCATATCGTCAACGATATAATCACTACCACCGGCCCATTCGCCTTTCCAGTTAAATCTAATTCTACTAAGTTTAAATTCTGCCATTTTCTTTACCTTTTACGTATTTATTCATACTCCTGTCGGGTATGTATAATCCTCATTAATTCGTGCTACTAAATTTCCGCTATCGTCAATATAATAACTAATGCTTCTATTATCCCATCTAAACTGCTCGTAGTTTAAATTTTCGTAAATCCTTTTGTGATTTACATCTCTACCTTCAAGAAAGTCTTCACCTTGTTGAAAATCTTCATAATTTTCTTCAGGATCACCTTCTCTGTTGATAACAATACTTTCGTGACTTTTTAATTGATCAACTTTACCAATAAATAGTTCACCTTCAGATGTTCTACGTAATCCATAAAAATATCTTGCGTCAACTTGGTTGACCATATCTGAAAGACTTTGTCCTAAACTACCATCACTCATTATACTATCTCCACTAAGCTAAGAATCACATCAAGTGACTCAGTTGTGTCCGATGTAACATATAACGTATTGCTTGCATCAAGGACAATTTTTTCACCTTTACCAATTGGCTTCATTGCAGTACTTGGAGGAATAGGCATTCCCTTAATCATGTATCCAATGGAACTTGCTTCATCGCCAATTTCAATATCAACACTTACCATACTACCTGTTAAATTAGCAATGTTCATACCAATAACAGTTGTACTTGTTGCGGCTGGTGTTGTGTAAACTGCTACCCGTTGAGTACCAATTTCTTTGCCTATTATATTTTTAAAATTAGTTGCCATCTTTTTTCCTAAATTGTTAATGCAAGTTTAATTGCAATTTCCTCTGCATCGTTAAATGTAACAGCACCAGTAGCACCTGCAACTGAAACCCAGTTATTACCTACATCATATATTTCAACTCTGTCTTCCACTGTATTATAACGCATCATACCAAGTTCTGGACTAGGATGTCTATTTGCGTTATTACCAACTGGAATAACAAAACCGCCTGTGCCATCAACTTTAAAGTATCCTGTACCTTGTTGTTTTAAAGAAGTAATAGCACCGTCTATAGTATTAGTTATCTGATTTCCGTTAAAACTAAAGTTTTCAACAGCAACATAACCGCTTCCATTTGCACGTAAAAGCAAGTTTTGATTAGTTGTAATTGTTTCTAATATGCTACCATGTATAGCAATATCGTCAACTTCTAAACGTTTTGCATCAAATCTTTGGCTAGTAACATCAGCTACTAGCGATCCGCCTGCATAAAAACGTAATGTGTCGTCATCTGCACCTGGTGTTAGTTCTGGTGTAATATACGTATCTCTGTCAATATCGTAAACTCCACCTAGTGTATTCCACTCAGTAGTGTATGCTTCAAATACTGAAGTATCTGTATTGTAACGTATCATACCTGCTATAGGTGATCCAGGACGCTGTGCTGTTGTACCTTTAGGTAATGTTAAAGATCCTGTACCATCAATTGTTACAGTTTGACTACTTGGATCTAATACAATATCACCACCTGGATTAGCAACAGTATTTCCACTAAGTTCAATGTTGTCAATAATAACTTGACCTACACCGTTAGTTGTAATATTAATATCACCGTTACTTGCAGTTGTAGTAATTGTGTCATTATCAATAATAATATCATCAACAAGGACTTTACCAATATTTGCTTCTGACCAGTTTAATAATGCTGTACCTAATTTATAAGTGTCATCAATATTAGGTACAATGTCACTATCAATTCTTGCATTAATATTAATTGTATCTGTGTCTTCGTCACCTAGTGTAATATTGCCGCCAACAGTTACGTTTCCAGTAACATCTAAATTACCTGTAATATTAACATTGTCTTGTAAATTAATTGTGCTAGTAGAACTATTAATATTAATGTCGCCGCTTGTACTACTAATAGTATTTCCGCTTATTCTAATATTTCCACTTTCAACTTTTGTTCCGTCAATTATTGTTGTGCTTGTGCCGTCAGTAAATGTAATACCTTGGTTATTGTTGAATAAGAATTCTGCGTTAGTAAATGTTACTTCACCCGTGTCTTGATTAATTCTAAACAAGTCTCCAACTCTAAAGTCGCCTTTATGATCAACTGTACTAAAGTATACATTCGCATCACTATTTGCAACTACTTCGTTTTCTTGTATAACTGCTGTAATATCATTTGTTACGTCTTTACCTGTACCAATGTATGCAAGGTTCATACCAATTGCATAAACAACTGATCCGCTACCTGTGCCATGTATTCCATAGTTGCCGTAAACACTTGCACTTGCAATACTTCTAATTTCTCCACCAAAGTCTGAATGGTCAATTAGTGTTAGTGCTGTAGCTGTACCACCTGCACTAAAGTCAATGTCTTGAATAAACGTATCATCGTCTACTAAAATTTGTGATCCGTTGTCACCATTAAAGTCTAATTTTAAAACTGTATACTGATCAACTACTGTTGGTGCTGTAGGGTTACTAAATGCTGTTGTTACTCCAACACCTTTTCTAACTCTAAAGTCGTCTATACGTCCATCAAAGCCTTGTGTACCTGCATAATTGTTACCAATTACTAACGGCTTTGTAGTACCTAAATTTGTATTGTTACTTGCTGTTGCTTGTACTGCGCCATCTACAAATAATTTAATTGTAGAGCCCACTCTTGATATCATAATATGATAGTAAGTAGTGTTTACTAAAGTAATTGCAGGAGCCATAATCTCTGTATTACCAATGTATACTTTAGGCTGTCTATCAACTGTATAAAAATGTAATGCGTTGTCTGTATCTGATCCTGCTCTAAAATCAAACTTACTTTCTGTTCCAGTATCATCTGCAATGTAAATTACACATTCAACACTAAAGTCACCAGTTCCAAAACCAAAATCACTTGCTGTTGTTAATGTAAATCTATCATCAGTACCGTCAAACAATCCCATACCAGTGCCATACTTAACTGCACCAGTTGTTGTTATCTGTGCATTACCAACTGCTGTAACTGTTTTCTTAGCTCTACTTAACGGTGTAATAAATCCGTTTGCTCTGCCGTCAATAATAACTTCATTAGTTGCAACACTTTCAATAGTTGATTGTGCTAGTTGTGTTCCGCTTGCATCTTTAAGTGTAATTGTTTGACCTGCGGCAGGTGTTGTTCCTTCTAACCCGCTATACTTAATTCTTGTTTTACCGTCGCCTTTAAGACCAGTTGTACCTTCAAGTATTTCAATGCCTTTGTCTGCAAAATATGTAAAACAGTTTAACCATTCTACTCTTGCACCATTAGTAACTTTTAGTCCACTTGCATTTGGCGTAATAAATGTTACACTATGGAAAAGCATACTTGCTTCACGTGAGTCTACGTGTGCAACACTACCATCTAAGTATGCTCCACGTCCTGCATCGCCTGCGGCGAATCCTCTTGGATCAGTGTTAGAAGTAGTTGTACCTTTTGTAATTACACTTACATTTCTAATGTAAGGTGATCTTTCATAAACTCTAAAGTTATTTGCAAAACGGAAAGCATGTCCTGTAGTTGCTCCACTATTATAATAAAAATCTTTAATAGTAACATCTTCAACTGCTGAGTCGCCGTTCATTACAAATGCATCATTACTTTGTGTTCCGCTTGTTGGTGAAATTTCAACTGCACGTAAACTGTGTCCTCTTACTGTAACACCTTGTGGTACTGTTAATGGAAATGCTTCTTGATATTGTCCAGGATAAATGTAAACTGTGTCGTGTAATCCTGCAAGCTCTAAACCCTTTGCAATAGTTGCAACAGGATCTTGTGGGTGTGTACCTGTTCTTACATCATTACCATTTGAGGAAACATATATAATATTTCCTGGAATACTAATTAGGTCAATAGCACCAAAGTCTAAGTCGTTTGTTGTTAGTGTGTTTGTTGTTACGTTAGCAAAATTACCTGTTGCCCAACGCTTTGTTTCAGTACCAATGTTATAAGTGTTATGCACATCAGGCATAATATCACTTGCAATGTCTGCATTAATAAAAATATTATCTGTATCTGAATCACCAATTGTAATATTTCCGTCTGCACTAATATTTCCTGTAGCGTGTAAGTTACCAGTAACAGTTGTATTACCTACAATATTAATTACACCAGTGCCGTTAGCACGTATAAACAAATCATCATTTGTACTTGTATTTTCAATAAATGTGTTATTGATTTCTAAATCGCCTACAACAACTCTATTACCAACAATAGTATTGTCAGCAGTTGCAATAGCAAATTCTTGTGCGGAAGTTGATATAGTGCTTGTTGCACCATCAATAGTTACGTTTCCAACTTGGAAGGTAGTATTTGTAATTTCTAGATCAGTTACTCTGGCAACGCCTGCAACATCTAATGCGTATTGAGGATTGGTGGTTTTGACACCGATTCGACGGTTTGTTACATCTAAGTATAATAAGTCTGTCTCAAAGGCTAAATCCGTCCCATTACGTAGGAGGTTTTCCTTTAAGAGAGGACCCGATATGCGACCAATTGCCATCTTCTCTCCTAATACGGGGATCCTGTCCCTCTAGCCAAAATTTTCAGCATTTGCTCTTTGCCGGCTAACCACAGTTTGTCCAGCATCGGGTTGGTCTACCCTTTGTGATGCGTTACTATTATTTAGCTTAAAAGGAAAATTAGTCTAGTATAAGGTTAAAAACGTAGGCCAATTCTTCAACATCAGATGATTCAATACTTTCAACTTCACCAGCCGCATTAATCCAGTTAGATCCGTTCCAAGTTTCAAGATATTCTAGTGTTAAATTGTACCTAGTATGACCAACTTCGGGTGATCCAGGACGCTGTGCAGTTGTACCTTGTGGTACAACCATACCACTAGTATTATCAATTTTTAAGAAAGCTTCGCCTGTTGTATTAGTTAAGTTAAAGGTAAAGTTATTACTTGACCAGTTCCATAATTCACTATCTCTAAATTTAACGTTTTCTATTTCAGTATATCCAGTTCCGTTAGATCTAAGTATACTTGTACCATCAGCTTCGTCACTTGATACTATATTTCCATCAATGCTAAATTTATGCTCACTACTAAATCCTGTTGATTCAATTAGTGTTCCGTTAAGTGTATGATTTGTTTGTCCTGCTGTAACAAAGTTAAATTGATTATTTGACAAATCTAAGTAAGTATCTCTGTCAGTATCGTAAATACCATCAAGTGATACACTACCTGCAACTTCTAATCCTTCAAGTGTGCCAAAAGTATTATTATATCTTAATCCACCTTGTATTGCTGGACGTTGTTCTGTTGTACCTCTAGGAAGTGTTATATTGCTTGTTGCACTTACAGTTACATTACCTGTGGGTTTAAGTATAACATCTCTACTAGTTCCACCTAAATTATTTGTTACATTTGTCCAATAATCTATTGATGGACTGTTTGTAATAGGCAAGTAAAATGAAGCAGTGGTTGCTATAGAATAACCTGCCGCATCATTAGCCGCTAGTGCTAAACTAGTATAATGATCAAACAATGATGTTATACCAGGTGCTCTCCAAACTAATGCTCCAGACATTGTTGTTGTTAACAAATACAAATACTCATAACACAAGTCGTTATAACTTAGTCCTGTAGGATCAGTATACCATGCAAAAGCCGGATAGTTATAGCCTGCTTGTCCGCCTGCTTGATATCCGCCACGTGCAGAATCCATTGCATTTGTAAGTGTGCTTGGCCTAGTTGTACTTAATTCTGTGTACAATCCGCTTATTCTTGGCATGAGCATATTCTTTAATATTTTTTCGCTTGCTAAATCTCTTTGACCGCCTGCACCATCACCTAAATAACTATTCATTTCGCTTTGATAAACACCAAAGATTCTGTTTACTGCAAATGATCCAAATGTACTTGCTAGTGTTGTTTCTTCTGCTGAATCAGCATATACAACAATTCCATATAATCCACTTGAGAAAGTTGCAAGTAATGCTGTGTTATCAGCAACGCCGTCAAAGTCATTATCTAAATAACTTGCTAACATATTTGCCGCATGTTTAATTGCAAGGTCGCTAACGTTTGCTGTTCCTAATACAGGAATACCAAATACTGTAGTATACCTTGGAAGTTGTGTTTTAAATCCTTGATTTCCGTTAAAGATATCAGGAGTTGATAATTCGTAATCAGTAACAATAAATTCACCTTCAGGACTAAACTTACCAATAATTTTATTATCTTCAAATTCTAAGTTTTCTACACGAACTTTACCTGTACCTTTTGCAGTGATATACAAATCTGCATTTGTTTCATTAGTTGCAATAGTTTGAGACGAAATACTAATACTGTCAATATTCGCTGTTTTAGTGTGTAATTCTTTCCAACGATTTGCGGCAGTACCTAAAGTTAAACCTTCAGTTGAACCAGGTTCAAAGTCTTGACTAATGTTTGTATTAAAATCAACAGTATCAGTTGGAGCATCACCTATTGTAGTAAGTGCTCCGCCAATTGATAAATTACCTGTCATATCAATACTTGGTGCAGTTACACTACTTTGGAATACAATGTTTCCAACACTATTAAAATTAATAGCAGATTTTGTTGCTTCAATTACATTACCTTGAATAACGATATTATCTAAAGCAACTACTCCTTGATTAAGTGTAACTGTGTCATTGTTGTTACGTATTTGTACTTGTGAATTTGTTGCAAAAATACTTTCAATATCAAAACTAGTTCTTTCGTTTTCTAAGTCAACTAAAAACTTGTCACCAACTCTAAAGTTTCCTCTTTGATCTTGTCCTGTAAAATAAACTTTTGCATTGTTTAATTCTGTTACTTCGTTTGCTTGTATAGCTGTTGTATTATCATTAGTTATATTTTTACCAGAACCAATATACGCAAAGTTTTGGTTAATCATATATGCTAAACAGTCTGCGCCGTCAGCTTCAATACCTTTATTACCGTATACGTTAGCACTAGCAATAGTTCTTAACTCTCCGCCATATACTGTTGTTGCTTCTGGAGTTGTTCTACCAGCAGATCCTTGCAACATATAGATACCTTTGTTTGCAAAGTATGTGAAACTATTAAGCCATTCAACTCTTACACCATTTGTGATTGTTAATCCATCTACACCGGGTGTAATAAATGTACAACTATGAAATAACATACTTGCACTTCTACTGTTAGATGCAACTACTTGTCCATCAACTAAAGCACCTTTGCCTGCATCTCCGGAATCAAATCCTCTTGGATCGCTTACACTTGTAGTTGTTCCTTTTGTAAGAACCGTAATGTTTCTAATATAAGGACTTCGCCCTGGCTCTTGTTCAAAAACAGTTGTTGAAAAGTTATTAGCAAACCTAAATCCGTATCCAGTATCTGCTCCACTATTATAATAAAAATCTTTAAGAGTAATATTTTCAATAGTTACATCACTGTTAACTAAAAATGCATCATTACTTTGTGTAGCTGATGTTGGGTAAATTTCAACACCTTTAATATTATCACCTTGGATTGTAACACCCTTAGGTACAGTCATTGGAAATGTTTCTTGGTACTGTCCTGGGTATATATAAATTAGATCTCCGTCTGTTGCAACGCTAAGGGCTTTTGTAAGCGTAGCAAATGGACCGCCTGGGTTATTACCATCGTTAATATCATTACCGTTGTTTGAAGAAACATAATAAATTCCAACATCTTTTGTAAGTTCAATACCTCGATAAACTAGTCCACTAGCTTTTACACTGTCTGCAATTAAGTTATCAACAGCAATTCTAAATCCTTTTGCAGGACCTGTACTATCATCGTCTTTACCAATATGAAACCTATCACTATCATCTGGTATTAGATCGTTTTTAAATTCTGCTAAGAAACTTGCTGTGTCAGTACTGTCATCACCGATTGTAATTGAAGTACCACCGTATGTAATATTTCCTGTAGCATGTACATCACCTGTTACTGTAAGTGTTCCGCCAGTTTGTAGTTGTAATTGCTTAGGTACACTTCTTGGATAATATTTTTCAATGTATGCTTTAAATGCTTCTGTATTTGCATGTTCTGCAAGTGTGTTTGATGCAGGGAAAGCAGTACCGCTTACAAATTGCGTGTTTAATTCTTTTAATTGTAGTGCATCGTCGGCTTGAATATCTCCATCGCCGTCCCAGTCAAGTGCCGCTAATTCTTCTGATGTCCAGTTACCTGATTGTGATAATGATAGTGCATAATCATACAAACGATCCATATCGTTAGGTGGACTACTTGCACTTATCTTTGGTCCTGGATCCCAATAGTTTCCGTAGTTACCATTGCTATTCCAAGCCGCTGTTTGTCCGTCAAATACTTCTGACTTAATACCAATGCCGCCATTAGTTTGTAATGCTTGAATACCGTCACCTTTAACAGCAAAGTTATAACTACCAATACCTGTTGTATTAATATATCCTTCAGGATGTGTAGATTTAAGCGTAACGTTTCCGCTAGGTGTACTAATACCTGTAGTTGCAAGTGTAATATCACCAACCTTAAGACTGTTTCCAAATATAATATCTGGATCACTGCCTCCTGATGTTGTACGTAGTGTACCGCTAACTGTTAAATTTCTGGGAGTTGTAGTAGTGTTAATACCTAAGGTATTATCACGTTTGACAACAAGAAGGTCATTGTCAAATTTTAAATCTGCTAATTCTCTTAATAAGTTGTCTTGTAGTAACTGTCCACCAATGCGGGCAACTTGTGTACTCATAATATTCCCTCTCTACATTACTACTATTTATAGTAATTACTTGTCGAAGTTATGTAGTACTTGTACTGGTTTTCCTGTTGGTACTGGTGTTCCAAATACTAGATAATAACCTGCCGCATACGGAGCACCTGGTCCTGAACTTGGATTTTGTACTATTGTGTAGTTTGTTGTTGCTAATTGAAATACGTTTTCAATAGTAACTAAAATATTGTTTTCTGATATAGGCACTGGATAGTAACTATCGCCTGAATTTAATGGGCCAAATGTAGTTTCACTGCCGTCACCATTACCTAAGTTTTGTTGTATGATAGTTGTTGGTTCTCTAAATCTAACTGGCTTCCAAGCACTATTTTGATAAACTTCAAAATCATTAGTATCGGAATTATATCTAAGCATACCTTCAACACCAGTAAACGGTCTTTTGTTTTGGGTTCCCTTAGGTACAATTAATGCTTTATCAGTATTAATGGTTGCAAGACCTAAAGCATCAATATTGAGTCCTGCAGTATCTGAGTTAATACCTCTAGAAGTTGTTTGTGCTTTTAAAAATCTCATTTATACTTCCAAATAACTGATAGTCATAGCCAAGTTAGCTGGTGCTTGACTTGACGTAATAATCTTGTCGCCTGCTTCTAAAACTAACTTTTCAGTATCAAACGTAAATGTATCAGCGCCAGCAACTACTAAATTATTAATAATTTGGTTAGCATTTGGATCTGAATTACCTTTAGTTTGTCCGCTTGGTACAACATGCAAGTCAAACTGTGAATCGTTTGATCCGCCTGTATCTGCAGGCTGTGTATTACAAACCATAATAGTTGTAATTGCATATCTTTTATTAGCGGGCACTGTTAAGTGTGTCTTGTCTGCTATAGATAGTTGTCCGTTTATAATCGCCATATTTTCTTTCCTTAAAATAACATACTAAACAATAATGATCTATTAGTACTTATCAATTCGTCTTCGTCGCTATTCTTATTTGTGTACCAAACACCGCTATCACCTATTGCAGGTTCTTTTCCGTATACTGCAATGTTAGTGCCTGGATTAATACTAGTGCCGTCTGCTTGAACTGGCATTTTTAAAACGCCATCAATAGTTACAAATGAAGTTCCTGAACTGCTAAGTGTTAAGTCAGTTGCACTTGTTAATGTTGATATTGTATTGTCCTGGAATACAATGTCTTCAATTTCTGTTGTATTTTTCTTAAACTGTGCTACTTCTGCACCGTCAATAGTAATTTTTAGATTACTAACTCCGCCATCAATACTTTCGTCAAACAAATTAAGAGCTGAGTCTCCTCTTGCAATACTTTGAATTGTAATAGTTTGAATACCTGTTGTAATAGCATCATCAACATATTTTTTATTAGGCAAATCGTCATCGTCAGTAATTTGGTTTTCGTAGTCGTTTGTACCACTTACACTAACTACACCAGTTCCGCTATTAATAAGATATAAATCACCGCCACCAGTAGTAATAGCATTTGTTCTTAAACCAATAATTGCATTGTCTGCTGTTTTAAAAACAAATGTTCCTGCTTTAACTGTTTGTGTTACAGGATCATTAAAAGATGTTTGCTCATCAAATACTAATAAAGCATCTGTTGCTGTACCTCTATCAATTTGAATACCTGCTGTGTTTTCAGTAATGCCTGAACCGCTTTCGCCTTTGTTTAAAGTAATAATGTTGTCAACTAAATCTAATGTTTGTGAATTAACAGTAGTTTGCGTACCATTAATTTGTAAGTCACCTGTAACAACAACTGTACCTGCCTGAGTACCTGTGTCAAGTGTAATAGTATTCCCACTTGATACTCTTGCTACATAGTTACCGGTATTTACATTTAAAATTTTTGACATTTATAATTCCTTAAAGTAATGGGGGTAATAAATACCCCCAAAATCATTTATGCGTCTTCTGTTAGATCGTCATCATCTGTACCGACTAATGTGTTATCATCGCCAGCTTCTTCCATTCTAACAATTCCTGATGCCGCGGCACCTGTTAGAGCAAATTTTAATGATTGTCCGTCTAGTGCGTTAGATCCAGTAGCACTTGGCTTTGCTAAAACAACTTTACGTCCTGTAATTTTTGCAACACCATATGTTTCTGAGTCAGCACCTTGTACTGAAATTGACATTTCGCCTGCACTTAAAGCCGCAGGTAATACACCTGTTTTTAAAGTACAATCAAATGTACCGCCTGTACCGATTTCTTCGCAACGGAACTTTTTAGATCCTAGTTGCTTAACGATAAAGCCTTCTTTAACTGCTGTGCCGTTATGAAAATTTACTTTGATTTCTGTTCCTGAAGCTGTCGGGCCTGTGCCTGCAACTGCAAAAAGTCTTTTGTTTAGTGGTCTTCCCATTTTTTTCTCCTATATAAGTAGTCCAATGCCCGTTCTATGAGCTACGCTGTGGGTACAGCATAAGTCCGCCTCGCGGCACACTATCGACACAAGTATTTATCATTCCTAATGTGATTAATAAAAAATCGAATGTGATCAAAGTGTTTTGCTAGTGTTTCAAATAATTCAACATTTAAGTTATGTGTACATCTGTTATAACTTATTTTACCAATACTTGAATAGTAATTAACATTAATACCGTATTCAGGAAATATACCTGTTACAAATAGACATGTATCACCTAGTGTTTTTGCATCTCTTGAGTGTTTTATCTCTAACATAGATTCTGCAAAAGATTTTGTTGGGAGGAAATTAGATTTATCAACATGCGAAGCAAGCAACAAAACAATATAATGTTCGATGTACTCGGGCATTTCGATGCCTGTTCTATCTCGTGTCTCTAGTACAACATCATAGAACGCTGAGGCGTACTCGTCCTTCATACTAATATTTAGCCAAGAAAAAAGACTCCGAAGAGTCTTTTTAAAGTATAAGCAAAATAGGTAGGACTCGGTTATACCTACAAGCACGTACACAGAATACCATTCTATCACGCACAACCTAGTTCCGCTCGGTAGAGCAATGTGATCCTCAGTCTCTCAACCTTGAACCTGGGTACCACCCCTAACTAGTCAAGTTCGACCCTTCTGGTAAAGGCCTCTTCCTTGCACTATA